>Ga0209751_10001497_pt1 | contig 23975 bp, 29 predicted proteins | sample RifCSP13_1_FD_184019 | JGI IMG/M metagenome (GOLD analysis project Ga0209751, IMG submission 184019) | Soil microbial communities from Rifle, Colorado - Rifle CSP2_sed 13_1 (SPAdes) (version 2) | ecosystem: Environmental > Terrestrial > Deep subsurface > Rock core/Sediment | place: Rifle...
CGCAGATCGTAGGCCGCCACAGCCAGCAGCCCGCGCCAGGGCTGGAGGTCGCGCCCGACGATCTGCGAGTTTTGACTGACCCATAGATCGTGCGTTGGCATTTCGCTCAGGCGCGCGAGCGCGAGCGCCCACAGGTCGTCCATCAACTTCTGCCGGTCGTGCGGCCACAGAGTGTGCTCCAACGGATCCGCGTTCGCCTTGCGCGTGTCGTCGCTCTTCGTGAGGGGGATGACGATGCAGCGGCTCGAAAGCGTGTCGTCCGGTTTTTGGATGGCCGTGAACACGCGCGGGCAGAAGCAATTGACCCGGCGCGTTTGCCAGTTCCCGTTCGGCAGCGCTTCCTTCACCGGCACGAACACGCCGCGCCGGTTGCCTGATAACACGATGGCGCGGATGTCCGGGTTTGTTTTCTCCGGGTTGGTCCAGCTCTCCGCGTCGTCGAGGCCCATACACGCGCCGTAGTCGGCGATGTCGCGCAGCGCGGCGAAGCTTCCGCTCGGGCTGAGCGCCTGCCCCAAATGCGCCAGCTCGCAGATGACGAGCATGAGCGTGGATTTGCCCGTCCCCCGCTCGCCGTTGACCCACAGGAACCCCGCGCTCCCGAACGCATCCAGCAGCCAGGTGTGGAGCACGTAGCACGCAATCAGCGCCGCCATCTGGTCCTGGTCGGCGAGCGAGAGATCGAAGTCCATGAACCGGCTGACGACTTCCTTGACGCGCTTGAACACGTCGGCGGGATCGGGACGGTAGCCGGTCATGTAGGCGCTGATGCCGCGCTTCGACCACAATTTTTCGGGAGGCGGCATGTCCGGCAGGTGCAGGGTCACCCCGAGCTTCGAGAGCGGCAGCACGTCGCGCGCCTGAATCTCGTCGTCGCCGAAGAGCGCGCCGTCGTCGCGCAGGATGAAGCGCCGCCGCTCCGAGGTGACTTGCGGAGCGATCCGCAGCACCTCGCCGTTTTTTTTGTCCTTGAATTCTGTGCGCCTCCGCTCTCCATAAATCCACGTCGCGGCGTAGGCCCGCCCGGCGATCAGCGCGAGCGGGCGCGAGATGGTCGGGGGCGCGTCGTCGAGCAGCGTGAACGAATCGGGTGCGGCCTGCGGGGCCGGGCGTGGCGCTTCGACCAGCGCGTTGAGCTCGTCGAGGCTGTGCCCCTCGGCCAGAAAATCATCCACGCCGATCTTGCCGTTCGGCCCGGAGGGCAGGTATACCGCATCAACCTTTGCCTCCTTCGATTGCAGCCGCTTGGTCAGCACGTCGAGCGCCGCGCGCACGTCCGGCTTGACCATCACGTCGCTGTCAAACACAATGCGGACGGAGCGCCCGTTGAGCGCGATGTCAGTCCAGTCGGATAACCAGACCTTGCCGCCGTGCTCATTCGTCCCGACGAAATTCCACACGCCGAGCATGGCGATGCTGCACAGGCCGGCACTCGCCAGCGCATCGGCTTTCTTCTGGCCCTCGGTGATCCAGAGCGGGATTTTGGGATCGCCGAGCATGGGCTTGCAGCGCGGCGGGCAATCGAGGCGCATCCGCGCGCCCTTCGGCATTTCGTATTTGATGATCTTGTTCGGGTGCTGGCCGTTTTCGTCGCGGTGCCGTTTGTCCTCGAACACGCGCGGATTATCGGGCCGGTAGATGTAGATCGGCGACTGCCCATCCGTGCTGTGCAGCGGGAGCAGCAGGCCGGGGACCTGTTTGGATTGATCCGGGCTGAAACCGAGCTTGCGCAGCTCGGCGGACTGCGTGACTGATCGGTAGCCGCGCTCGCGGATCACGTCATCCGAAATCGCGGAGGCGTGGAGCGCGGTGAGGTGATAATCGGAGAGGGGGTTCAACGATCAACCTCCCCACCCTGCCCGGCGCTTTCAGGGGAGGGAGTGTGGGCAGCGCCGGGCAGGGGTTGCGAGGAGGGAACAGCGGCTCCCGATCCAGTCGGGAGCCGCGAACCCACGAGGGGATGCGCGGCGATGGCGTTCATCGCCGCACGGAAATTGAGCCACTGGTCGTAATCGTATCGGCAGTTCAGAGATTGCCACGCGGCCGCGGCCATCAACATATTTGCGAGCAGCGACACGAGGCCGCTGCGCCTGCAATACGAGCGGACGAAGCGAAAGGCGATCTGCCGGTGCGCGTCGCAGCAGTAATCGCGCGGCCGGCCGCTGCCGTTTTCGGGAACAGGGATGTTGCAGCCGGGGAGGGCACAGATGGTCACGTCAGGCCTCCAGGAGCGCTATGGGCACGTTCGTATCTTCGATGCGCAGCGCGCCGGGCGGAGGGATGCGCACCTGCACGCCGTAGTTCCACTCACCATCGCAGACGTGTTTGGCCTCCCCCATCTCCGGGTCGGTGATTTCGATCTGGTCAAGGCGGAGCGTGTTGGGGAACTTGCTGAACCTCACCACGCCGCGATAGACGGTCTTCCACCAACCCTCGGCATCTGGCTCCGGTTCCAAACAGTAGGCGTTGTCAACGTAGAACGGCTCTTCGCCATCCTCGATCTCCGGTGTGCGCGCGACGAACGAGATTTTCCAGATAGTGAACGGAAACCACACCAGCGCGGCGCGTTCCTGCATGGCGCGATGGTGCTCGGCGTGTTCATGCTCTTCCTGTTCACGCTCTTCCGTTTCGCGCCGAACTTCGTTTTCGGCCTGGATGAATTCTGCCAGGCGCTTTTCGACGAGCGCTCGCCAGGCGACGCCTGGGTATTTGGCCTCCGCTTCGTCGGCGTACTGATTGGCATCGGCTATCGTGCTGGAGTAGCTGATGTTGTTTTGGTATCCTCGAATGTCCTGCTCGCGCTCGGCAGCTGCCTTGCGCTCGGCAGCTGCCTGATCTTCGACGATGCGCGCGCGCACTTCGGCGAACACGCGGCCCCATTCCTCGTCGGAGATCGGCACGGCTTTATCATGCTCCTGTTTGAGCTCGATCTTTTTCACGCCTTTGAATTTCAGGTTCGCGCGATCAAAGAAGCCGGAGATGGCAAAGAAGAGCTCGCCTTCAACCCCCTCGAACGTGACCGGAAGAAAGAAGCGCGGGCCATAGCTGTTATCGGTGGAGACTTTGATTGTCCCCGGTTGCAGCACGTCCCATAAGTCGCCGATCCAGACGCGGCACAACTCTAAGAATTCTCTTTCGGCAGCGTCTAATTCGGCCTGGGTCTGCGCCTGCCGTTTAGCCTCTGCATTCGCGTGCGTGGTGATGTACTGCTCGACAAGTTGATCTACGTTGGTTGGCATGATGTTTTCCCTCCGCAACCGGTTGAAAAGTTCGGCGTGCTGTGCCCCACGCCGAACCCAGCTAGCTTTCACAGGCCAGACCAAATAGCGCCGCAACATTCGCGCGGGCCAGGCACGTTCGCACCCGTCGCACCAGCACTTCGGACACATGAACTGCTGGCTAATACAAGGCTATGCCTTGTTGGTGCGCGGGCCGGATTTGAACCGGCGAATTCCAGGCGGCGCTCCGGGCGCGCAGCTCAACGGAGACGACCACCACCGCGCGTGTTATTGTTTGCTCGGGTCCGCGATCATCAGGTAGATCGCACAAGCGACGATGAGCATGGCGATCCAGACCATGATCACGTTGAGTGTTGCCTGGTCAATCACGGCGCGCCTGCCACGAAAAGCGGAACACCGCCTTCACGCGGCCCACCACGTAGCCCCACAGAAAACCCAGCCACCACCCGCGCCGCGGCCCGTCCACCTGCTCGACGAGCTGGCGGATGAACAGCGCCAGCGGCCAACCGTCAATCAGCCAGTAGCCGAAGTCGAAACCGCGGTCGTAGTTGAAAATTTCGTTGGGGGATGTTGGGTCGTCTTCCGAGCGCCAGATGGTGAGCTTGGAGATGCGCCCGCCGAGGAGGCCATGCTTGCTCGGCGTGAGGTATATTTTGGCCTGGGCATAGAAGCCGCCGCCGTCAATATGCTTCCAGCCGTCGCTCTGGTCGTCGTGCATGGGGGAGATGACGAGAGGGGTCATGTGCGCTTCGCTCCATTGTTGGGGAATACGATCCGCCCGAGGGTTTCCAACTGCGCGAACATCTCTGCGTAATCGTCTATCAGGCACAGCATCCAGAGTTGGAAGGCGAGGTTGCGCGCCCACTCCGGCGCGTGTTTATTGCTTGCTAGGATTTCGATGCGCTCAATGGGAAGATCGTGGACGCCCTTCTCGACTTGCTGAATGCGCTGCTTTGTGCAGTCAAACAATTCCCCGAGCTGCTCAAGCGTAGCGCCATGATCACTCCGGGCTTTGATGATCAGTTGCGATTGGTTCAGTGAACGAGAAGTAATCATGGATTGGATAATAAACGATGTTTGTAAAAAGTCAATAGTCAGTTTTACTAACGCTCTACATACCGTAAAATGTGGACATGGAAACGACAAAATTCGCTTCTTGGCTTGAAAACAAATTCCTTGATTGGCAAAAGCGGCAGGGAGGACGGAGGACGGCAGGTCAGTTTGCCGAGTGGTTGGGCTTTGAGAATATGACCGTGAACCAATGGCTGAATGGGAAACGGCGGCCATCTCACGGCAACGCCTATATCCTCTCGCTTAGGTTGGGGTTGGAGGTCTACGATGTGTTGGGATTTCCCCGGCCGGATGAGGGGCTATATCAGGTTGAAGCTCATTGGCACAAGCTAAAAGACGAGGAGCGGACGGCGATCAAGAAGGTCATCGAGCGCGCGAAAAAGCGTGAGGGCAACGGGGAGGAATGATGGACGAAAAGCCGATTGAAAAACGCTATGGCACGCTGCGCGCAATTGCCGAGGCGCTGACGTTCATCGGCAGTCTGGCGGCAATCGTCGGGCCGGTGGCTGTGGTCGTCTCAGTGATGGCGGATTTTGAATTCATCACAAAACTATTGGTCGGGATTGGCGGCGCGGCGGCGCTCCCGATTGGCCTGCTCATGCTGGCGAGTGGCGAGAGCATCAACGTGCAGCTCGACACCGAACACAACACGCGGCAGGCGGCGCTCGCAATCGCCATCATGCTCGCCGATCTGCACGAGTTGAAAGACGTACTCGGTCGCATTGACGCCAGCACGCGGCGCATGGCTACCGCGGTCGAGGCGCTGGCGGCGACCATCCGCCAAAAGTAGAACAAAACTGCTATCTTGACAAATATAGCGTATACGCTTATAATACCAACAATGAAGCGCAGCCGAAACACTCACACACTGGAGAACACCATGTATAAGGTAGTTGACTACTTCAACGGATGGGCCAGCGATCCAATGACGCAGGCCGAGGCCGAAGCCTACATCGAGACGCACTCCGCGCCGACGGCGCGCGGGGTCGAGGTGGCAGAGGCAGAATGGTGCTTCGACCACCGCTTCAACGAATGGGCCTGGTTCGTCGGAGACAAGCGCATCTCGTGAACGAGCCACCCCACAACCGCATATCGCCCCACCCGCCCCGGCCATCGCGCCGGGGCATATCCTTTCAGGAAAAAAACCATGACCGCACTCAAGATCACCCTCCACCCCATCATAGACGGCTCTCACTCTGAGCCGCTCTACGCATTAGCCGCCGCCGATCCCGCCGATCCCGCTGACGGGCAGGTGATGATCCTCGGCAGCCGCGCCGACCTAAAGCGCATCGCCGCGAAGCTCACTCGCCTGCTCGACGGCGGCCGGCACGATGGCGAGATCAGCGACGTGGACGAGCGCCTGGGCCGCAAGTGGATCACGATCCCCGAGGCCGTCGTGCTCGCCGCCGAGCTCGGACACGCGACGAGCGCGCCGTCTATCCGCCGCGCCTGCGCGCTCGGCAACATCGCCGACGCGCAGCGCCAGGGCCGCGACTGGCGCATGGCGCAAGCTCGCTTCCTCGCATGGCTTCGCAATCCATTTTTCCACAAACGCGGTCGGCGCGCCTGGCAAATTGCAAAAAAGCAGATCATTGAAAGTTGACCCGCCTGGAATTTCTGCTATCATCAATGCAATAAAAAACACCCCGCGCCAGGGCAGCGCAGGGTGTCAATCGCCAACCGGTTGCGGCGGGTGGCTGCTCACAGTCTATCGCGCCTGAGGGCCACCTGTCAATACGGGTGGCCTTTTCAATTGCGAGGAGGGCAGGAGCGATGACGTGACAACCGTAAAATTCAGCGACGCATTTTCCGGCTACCTGCTCGCGCAGCAGGCGCGCAGGGTGAGCGGCAACTACCTGGCGCTGCTCGCGCTGAGCCGGGATTACTGGACGACGCACGTGGGGGATGACGAGCTGGCGGCCATCACCCCGGACCACATCCGGCGCTGGCTGCTCTGGCTGGGGGCCGGGGACGGCAAGGGGCTGAGCGGCGCGAGCGTGAACATCCACTATCGCAACGTCAAAGCCTTCTGGCTGTGGTGCGAGCGCGAGGAGCTGGTCGAGTTCGGCAGAGCGGCGATCCGCAAGGTGGCGCGCCCAGCGTTCACCGAGAAAGAGCCGGACGTGTTGACCGAGGCCGAGGCCCGGCAGCTGCTCAAAGCCGCCCGCAACGACGAGCGCGATCCCAACGCCTACCGCAACTACTGCATCCTGCATTTCTTCCTCGACACCGCTGTTCGCCTGAGCGAACTGGCCGGGTTAGATCTGCGGGACGTGAACCTGAGCGAGGGCTACGCCAAAGTGCTCGGCAAGGGAAACCGAGAGCGGATCGTCCCGCTGGGGCTGGAGCTCCGCCAATCGCTGAGCCGATACCGGCTCAAATACCGGCGCTCCGAAAATGGCGAGGGGGCACTGTTCACGAATGACGAGGGGGAGCGTTTCGCCGGGGCCGGGGTGCGCACGATGGTGGTGCGCGAACTGCGGGCGCACGTGCCGCGCGAGCTGCGGAAGACCGGGCCGCACACACTGCGGCATACGGCCATCACCCTCGACCTGATGAACAACGGCGACATCAACACCACAAGCAAGATCGCGGGCCACAAGTCGGTGACGACCACGCGCCGTTACGACCACCTGGTATCCATCATGCGGGCGCGAACCTCGCCGATGGATGCGGCTCTCAAAAAGCGCTCAGAGACTTTCGTAACGCGCAGGCGGTTGAAAAACGGCGACGGCCAGGGTACAATCGCGGGCGCGGATGGAGGACAAATCGATCAGGCCGAAGCGGCGCAAAATCGCTAGACACGTTGCCCACCGCAAAAGACAGAGCAAGCATCGAAAACATTACCGCCAGATGTTGGCTGAAATGCCCTTCTCGCGGCCATCATCGGCACATACATGCGGGTGTAGTTCAGTGGTAGAACGCTTGCCTTCCAAGCCTGCCGTTTCCAAATCCCCAACATCTCGCACGACCCACACAACCCCCGGCCACGTCCGGGGGTTATTTTTTCATCCGACTTTCGTAACGCCTTAGCTCTCAAGATTTTGGTTATAGAACATTTCGCGGCGACCTGTCATCATGATGACGATGAAAGGTCGCCGTTCTCTTGTCCTCGTACTGCATCTAGCTATCGTCACTATGCTGACGATTGCGCTTGTATTTGGGCCGGCTTTCCCCACCAAGATCGCTTACGCCAGCAACATCAAGGACATCACGTACGAGGATGGCAGTCTGACCCACGCCACATCGGGCCACGACGTCACCGTGGGCGGCGCTTCGCTGGACAGCGGATCGTCTGTGCGTGGCGTGTACTCCATGCTGACCAGCACAAATGGCGACCTGGGGCAGGAGGATGGCACGGCGTCTAATACGTATTACGTGAGCGCCTACATCAAATTCACAACACTTCCGGCCTCCGGTTCATCCCGTGTTCTCATGATCAGAAACGGCTCAACATTTCTGGCGCGTCTCTATGTGACGAGTGCTGGCGTAATCCAATTGCGAAACGGCGCTGGAACGCAAGTGGGGAGCAACGGCCCCACGATGGCGACTGGCACGATCTATCGCATGGGGTTGAGATACACAATGGGCACTGGCGCAAATGCTGTGTTGGAGGCCTACCTGGCTACTGGCGATGATGCGTTTGGCGCCGCCTTCGCCAGCACGTCCAGCGATGCCGGAACGGCACAGGCTAACCGGGTTGAAGCGGGTCAGCAATCAGGCGGTACGGCAGCGGTTGCATATCTCGATAGCATCCGCATTGATACTGCGGCCATGCCCGGCCCAGATACCAGCGCCACCGCAACGCCGACCAACACGCCCACGGCGAGTGATACACCGACGAACACGCCCACCCCAAGCGACACACCGACGAACACGCCCACAGCGAGCGACACGCCGACGAACACGCCAACCCCAAGTGACACTCCAACCAATACGCCCACCCCGAGCGATACACCAACCAATACGCCGACGCCAAGCGACACGCCGACGAGCACTCCCACCGACACGCCGACTGCAACGCCATTCCCAACGCCCGATTGTCCAGCCGGTGATGTGACCCTCAAGCCTGGCCCGGAGGGGTTTGATGCTTACATGCGCAGTTCAAACCCCAACCAAAATCAGGGCAACAGCGTTGGGATCAACGTGGGTTACGAAAGCATTATTGACGACCATAAGCGTGGCGCTTTGAAGTTCGATGTATCCAGCGTCCCAATTGACGCAACGATCACCGCGGCGTGTTTGGCGTTGTATGGGAATGTGACTTTGACGACTACCGTTCAAGTGACTATCAACATTTTTTCGCTCTTGCGGAATTGGGTCGAGGGCGAGGTCACATGGAACGATTGGCAAACGGGCAGCACATGGACGACTGCCGGCGCCGATAGTATTGGCAATGACCGAACCGATAGCATCATGGGGGTTTTCTACGTGACTGAGCAATCTGATTGGTATACGACGACATTGGACATTGGCACAGTGCAGGATTGGGTGGACGGTTCAATATCCAACTACGGCATGTTGTTGAAGAACACGAATGATACCGATCATTATGCCAGCTTCACTTCTAGCGACAATGTTGAATGGTCGCGCCCGGTGCTCGTCATCAGCTACGATGTTCCGACGGCGACCCCAACGAACACGCCAACGCCGAGCGATACCCCGACCGCGACATTCACGCCGACCGCTACCATCACGCCCACGATCACGCTTACCCCCTCGATGACGTTGACGCCGACAGTCACGCCGACCGGCGCGATCTGCTCTACTGACGAATTCAGTTTCACGCTCACCACATCGGCCAATAATTGTGTGCGCGTCATGCGCCAGGTCACGTTCGGCGAGATCTATTTGATCGCCACGCTGTTGATGCTCTTCGCGCTCGGCGCGCTTTATTTTTCCTGGAGGATCATCACGCGATGGATGCCATGATCCTGAATTGGTTGCGCCTTCAACCCGGTTATCCGCCGCCCCCCGGCGATTTGAGCGAACCGTTTGCACATATGTTGTTCCAGGCCTGCGCCTTCTGGGTCATCGTGGTCTCGGTGATTGTGGTCTACCTGGCGCTATCCAAGTTATTGGCCTGGCGTTGGGGCGGAAAGGATGATGGCAGTGACGCTTGAGCAATTCACCGACCTGCAAGAAGTTTTCCTCGGCCTTTTCGTGCCCGTCTTGCAGTGGTTATTCGTTGGCATCGCGGCGACCGTGACCGGGTTGCTCGTCTTCATCACCGGCCTCGGCCTGCTGCGTCGGATGCTCGGCTCGCAACCGGGCGACCACCAAAATCCATGAGAAAGGAGCACGGACATGCACACGCTCTACGCAGTGGCAGCGGTGTTGATCCCCAGTTTCTCGATTGACATTGACACCGTCCTGACCCAGGCCTTCAACTGGGTCAACAGCCTGATGCCGGTCTACGCGGTCCCCCTCGGCATCACGCTCGGCCTCGGCATCCTGGGGATGCTCTACGGCCTTCTGTCCAAAGCCTTCCGCGTTCGCGGAGGCTGACCGCAGACAGCCGACGCGCCCGGCTGATTACTCACCCGCAGGCCCGCGGGCATGTCGCGGCCTGCTCTCCCCAGGTGTGACCATGCTTGTAAAAACCAGGCGGAACCGTTCCCATGTCGCGCTGCACGTTGCGCTCCTGGCCGTCATGCTGATGGCCGTGGTCGCGCCTGTCCTGCTGCCGGAAACGTCGCCGGTCGTGCTGGCCTACACCGGCTTGCGGGTCAGCACAAACAACGTGGCACAATCGCTCGGCTGGTCGGTGTACGACTCGAATAACGTGGTGGACCCCGATCACGTATTTGATGGCTTTGCCTCCCCATCGCATATTCAAAACGGATGGGTCATCTTTGACCTGGGCGCGTCATTTGTCGTGGACTACGTGGTTGCTGCGTGCGCAAATTGCAACCTGTTAGTTGTTCAGTATAGCGAAGATTTGTCCAGTTGGTCGCCAACGAATGGCGTTGCAATTGGCGGTTTCAACTTTGGTGAGCACACCGCCTATTTCAGCGCCCCGGGCGTTGGCGTCACGCTGCGCTATCTGCTTTTTTCGACGACGAACGCCGATGCGCAATTCAATTACTTCATGGCCAACATCTTGTCAGATACGCCGCCCACCCCGACGCCGCCTCCGACCGCCTCCCCGTTTCCGACCGCCTCCCCATTTCCACCACAGCCCACAGCCTGCGTGACGGGCACGCCCATCCCCAGCGCCACGCCGCCGCGCACGCCGACGCCATTCCGTCAAACTCAAACGCCCGGGCCGACCTCGACGCCCATCACGGGCACGGCCACACCGGTCGCGAACATCGGTTTCGTCAGCGACCTTGCCAAATTTGATAGCACGCTTTCACCGTGGACCGCATTAGCCACTAACCGCGTCTTCTCGCAACTCGCCAGTTGGTCGAGCGAAAATGGCCCCGATATACTTCCCGGGACGGCGTTTCTTCCGTTCACGATTGACTATGACGGCGTGATCTCAACCACCACCGCCCCATCCGGTGGGATCATTTTTTACAGACCGCAGGGGTTTCCGACCCCCATTCGTTTGACCGGCAATTTCAATTCCGATCCGGTGCAGCAGTTCCACTACAACTACGTGCGTGTGTTCTATCTCGATCCGGATTACAACGGGGTCGGGCAAGCCGCCTTCGTCCATGCGGGCATCAAATCAATCAGTTCCGTGTGGTCGCAGTTGGACTTCACCATCACCCCCTCAGGCGGATCGGGACGGGTGACGGCCATCATCGTTGATGCGGTAGCAAGCGGCACGCCGTTTGACGCGCCTGGTGGCCTGACCTCCTATGGCTACACTCACGAGGGCGGCCAGGCCGGAGTATTTGCCGATAACGTCAAATTTTTCGCCGGCGCAAATGCCATCGCTACCTCTTACCCGGTCTGCGCTGGAACGGGCGGCAGCGGCAAGCCGCCCGTCGCCACCAAGCAGTGCAAGATCAGCGCCATTGTCACGAACGTCTACGCGGGCTGTACCGCGCCCACGGATGCGCTCGACCTGGCCGGATGGATCAGCTACTACTTCTGCCGCTTGTGGCATTACCTGTGGTTTGTCAACGAGAACCGCGCGCAGATCACCGACATCCTCGACCGGCAGAACAGCAACGAGCCGATTGGCACGCTGAACGAGATGGACGATTCGCTGGGCGTGCTGTATGAAACGGTCAGCAGCATTTCCGCCGTTTATAGCGGCAACGATTATTACACGGTGGATTGGTCGAGTCTGTTTGCGGGATGGGATAACTTTGACTTCAACAATGTTACCAGCGGTTGGCAGACCACACCGGACCCAATTGACGAACAGGGAATGATGAACGCCTGCCCCTCCACTTTCGCCAATGCAACAAATCCCGAGGTTCGCAAGGGAGCCTGCTTTATCAGTTATCTGCTCAAGGTCAAATTGCGCTGGTGGGTGCTCTTGCAATACGCCCTCGACGCCTCGGCGATCATCTATGCGCTCTCGGTCATCCTGGAATGGCTCGGTCAACATGGCTAACACAAAGCACTTCTTCGCGCTATTGATCGTCGGCCTGCTCATCGCACTGCCGGTTATCACGCCGCTGGCGCTGGCGCAGGACACGTGCGGCTACTCCGAATGCACGGACGTGAGCAACTTCGACAGCGACCTCGACGACTGGGGGTTGGAGCGCACGTCCGGAACTTCGCTCGAATGGCTGGCCTCCAAAACTTTCGGCATGTTGTGGTGGACATCGAGCGCCAATGGCGTGATGAGGGCCACCGGCGATATGCGCGCGCAGAAAGAGATTTACATGCAGCCCGGCCGCTATCGCATTCTGTGGCGAGGCGCAGCCGATAAGCAGTGGAACGGGTGGATCTTCCAAGACCCTTCGGTCGTGTTCAAGGCGCAGTATGGGAACACGCAATTTGCGCTGGACGCGGTGCAGATCGGCCAGGCGTTCGAGGACGTGACCTCCGGCATTTTCGAGATAGACAACCCCGGCCCGGTGATGATCGAGATCTTCACCATCGAGGTTCCGGCCACGGTCTATTTTGATTACATCTGGATCGTGCGCGACGATGCGGCCGGCACTCCTACGCCGTGGGCCACGGGTGGCCCGCCGACAAAAACCCCGCTATCGGGAACGGCGACGCCCGTTCCCACCCAGGCGACACCCATCGCCACGCCGACCGGCCAATACTGCGTGAATGCACCCACGCCCACGCCCGGCCCTGGACAATTCGCCACGCCCACCGCGACGGCCACGGCTGGCCCCAGCCCAACGCCCGCGCCAGATACCAACTGGTCGTATCTGGACACGTTCTCTCAGGCGCTGCTCGATTGGACGGTGTTTGGAAACAACGTCTATATGACGAACAACACTAACCACACCGACGCGAACACGCAGGACCTGGCGCGCTCGGCCTTCATCGGCCACAACCCGACAATTGCGCTCACGACGACGAGCACCTTTGACAGCGCCATCGCGTTTGGCGTGGAGGGCGGTTTCACTCTGCCGTTCTACGTGGATGGTTGGGCGATGGGCGACAATTTGCCGCAGGGTCAATCGGCCTACGTCGAGTTGTGGGCGCGGGATGAACCGCAAGGGCTATGGTTCAAAGTTGATCAACAGCAAATCTCGGCACAGCATTGGTACACGTTCCACTTCACTGTGAACGCGATGGCGGGCGGCTCGGGGACGGTCAGCGCGATTGCGTTCCTCGGGCGCCGCACCGACGATCCCGGCGCGGGCGGCATCTTCCTCGACGACGTGTATCTCTATGGCGACTTGGACAATGCCCGCCGCTGCGATGGCACGTATCCCGACACGACAACCGTTCTCTCCTCGCCGGTGGGCCGCTCCGACGAGGTACCCGGCGACGAGGGCGGATGGACGTACAACTGGCCCGCCAATAAGCCCTGCCCGCCAGACATCAAAGTGCCTAACAACTTCTGGGGGCCGCTGCTGGCGCAGCTCACGGTGTTCCTGGACAACATCTATGCGTTTGCGCCCTACCACGAGCCAAGCTCGCTCACCGAGATCGTTAGAAATCTCATCGGTTCGCCCATCGCGGTGTACTTCGGCGTGGCCGCCACATTCTTCGATCTGCGCATCCCGCTGCTCGCGCTATCCATCGTGATCGTGCTCAACATTGGCCGGGTCGTGCGCGGGGTCTGGATCATCATCAAAGAGAGCATCCCGTTCCTATGAAATTCAGACACCGCATTTTCATGTTGCTCGGCCTCGGGCCGAAGTTCATCATGGCCGAGCCGGGCACGGACCCGCTCAACGAGCCGGAGTTATTCAAGACGCGCCGGCGGCGTGGTGTCAAATGGCTGCCGTTCGCGCTGGGCCTGCTGGCGACCGCGGCGGTGTGGGCCGGGTGGTGGCTCAACCAGGCGCGGTGATCGTTCGGGTCCGCAACATCAGAAACGGCGATGTCCGATCGGACATCGCCGTTTTCGTTGGTGGTGGCCAGCACCGCCATTTCTGGCGTATGGCGCCCGGGCGGCATACGTCATTTTCGACGATGGTGCACAGCTGGCAGCGCCACAAATGACGATAGCCGCGCCCATCGTCATTTGTGGCGAGTAAGGCCCTCATCGCCATCCGCGCCGATGGCGGCCGCTATCGCCGTTTCCGGCGTGCCTCGAGGCACGTCAGATGTGACGATGCCAACGTCGGCATCGCTGTCCTCGGCGGTACGGACCCAAAACTCCCCAATTGCCATCATGATCGCGTGGCGCTCCAGGCTATCCATGCGGTGGAGCCGGTTCAACCAGCGCAGTTTCTTGCGCTTGATGCGCTCGCGCTCGCGGAAGTTGCGGCCCAGGTAGCGGTAGTCGTGCAATTCAAGCGGCGGCGGGAAGTTCATCCATACCCACTCCTCGGCGATGTTGCCACCGCGCGTCGTCGTCGTGAATCTCGCCGCGCGCCAGCGGTTGAGCGCCGTCGCGTAAAGTTCAGAGTAGTAGCCTGAGATCATCACCATGCACGGCAAGCATTTGATGAGCCGCAGTAGTTCGATGTGTTGCTCCTCGGTGAACTCGTGCCGGTAGAGCGGACGCTGGCAGGAGCGAGTTTCGATCAGGTACGGCGGGTCGCAATACACCAGCTCGTCGCCGCGCCAGTCGTAGCCGCGCAGGAACGATATCGCATCGCCGTGAATGACGGTGCAGCATGCGGGGGCCTGGCCGAGCCAGTCGTTGACCACGTGCTCATCGCTATCCACGCCGATGCTGGCGATCGCCGGGCGCTTGAGCTTCAGGATGGAGCCGCCGCCCAGGAACGGCTCGACGTAGACGCGGTGTGGAGGCATCAGATTGATGATCGCCTGGTACACGCCTGCGCCGCCCTTGCCGCCTGGATAGGTCACGTGATCACCTCGCCGTTTCTGACGATCCTGCAGCTCGCCGACAATATCGCCAAAACTGGCGTTGCGGGATCCGGATCCCATCGCCGCTTGCAGCGATGTCTGCCGGCGCCCATCGCTCGAAATGGCGGGTTCGGCAGCCAGCATCGCCGGAAAAAACGATCATGCCGGCGTCTCGGCTTCCTCGACCACGACCAACTGCGCCGGGCGGTTCTGGCCGGGCGGCTCGACGCGATAGAGCACGCCCTTGATCATGATCTCCTTGCCGCTGTAGCGCTTGAGGATCTCGCCGACCTCATCCCGCGCGATCAACCGTTCCTGGGACTGGAAGTGCCGCCACAGTTCGCGCAGCGGCAGATCCCCGCCGAAGACCTCCAGCCCGACGCGGAAAATCTCATCCTCGCTCACGTCGTGCTTTTTGATCTCGACCTGCTCGTACTGGCCCTGCATGGCCTGCTCGATCACGCTGTTGATCACCTGATCCGGCATGTAGGGGGTCTGGACTTCGAGGATGCGCCCGCCCCATTGCAGCTTCGCGCGCCCGCGCGGGTTCAGGCCCACCGCGCTGCCGTCGCCGATGATCAACATGGACGAGTGCATGTCCGAGCACCCGAACGCGAGCCGCGCCGGGCAGTTCTGTTTGATGATGCCAGTGATCACGGTCTTATCGGGGCGCTGCGTAGACGGCATCACGTAGATGCCCGCCGCGCGAAACAGCCCGGCGATCTGCCCAAATAATTCCTTCGCTTTTTCCTCATCGCCTTTCGGCAAGCTCACCAACTGCGCCAGCTCGTCGAACACCACAATGATGTGCGATAGAGCGGTGCGGTAATGTTTCCAATTGTAAGTGCCGATGTCGCGGCACTTCGCGCGGCGCAGCAGCGCCAGCCGACGCCAGCCCTCCCAATATAACGCACGCAACAGCGGCATGACCTTGCGCGGCGAATCCACGAATGCGGCGCGCATCCCCTCCGCTTTGCTGTCCTCGGAGATCAGCGCGCCGGTCTCGGCGATCACCGTATCGGCGCGGTCTTTGTCTTCGACGCCCGTTTCCTCGCCGCCGCCCTCCGGGTCGTACTTCTCCTCGAGCGCCTTGTAGCGCAGCAGGTGCGGGATTTTTTCGTAGTTCGCCAGCTCCACGCCGTTCTTCAAATCGATCAGCACGAGCTTTAACATGCGCGGCGAGTTGAAACGGATCCACGTGCAGATCGCGACGTTCACGAAATTCGATTTGCCGGTTCCCGTCGCGCCGGCCACGAGCAGGGATGAGAACTGCGTGGGCGAGTACCAGATCGCGCGCTTGTTGCCGCCGATCCCGAACGGGATTGCCAGCCCATCGTAGGACGGTTTGCGCGTGGCCCAGATCTCGTCGAGGCGGACGTGGAAGGGAATGCCGCGCGTCCCGCTCGCCCGCTCGATGATGTACCAGAAGCCTTTCTCCGGGTCGTACTCGCAGCTCACGCGCTTCTCGCACGACATGCTCATGCTCATCAGCGTGTCGTCGCTGGATAGCGCGGAGATGCGCACGTTTTCGGGTGAATGGATGGTGTCCACCTTGAAATACAGCACCTCGGGCGTCATGACCACGTGCGTGAAGCCGATGGTGTTGATCTTGATCCCCTCTTCCTCGCGTTCGGACTTCGGGTATTTGTGCGAGAGCTCCGTGAAACGCCTGCTCACCCCGATCATGCGCCCCATGTATTTCCACGACTCGACGACCAGCTCGTGCTGCAACTTGCGGCGGCGCTCGCGCTCGGCCTTCTCCGACGCGCGCAGCAGTTTGTTTTCGGCGACGCGATCACGCTGCGCCGTCAGCCAGGCCTCCACTCGATCCACCGGGCGCGGGAACCTATCCGCCAACGTATCCAGCTGCATTTCAATCCGCTGCCAGCGCGCAGCCAGGCGGTCAATGATGTCGGGCTTTTTTGGTTCCGGCTCTTCGACCGGATGAACGATCAGCTTGTCGAGAGATGACACTCGTTGGTTAGCCCTTTCTGAAAATCTTATACTTCAACAGCCATTTGAGAAACCGTATTGCCATCTTCTTTTTTCCCGGCGACATCTTCCGAATTTTTGAAAGCATTCAATCCTCCAAGTCTCGATCCGAGCAGCACCGCCAGCACGATCATCACGGCGGGCCCTCACGATCATACTCATTAACAATTACCAGCCTGTGTTGATGGTGCTCGGCTGCAAAATCCAAAAGGTCGCTGAACCTTTCTGGGCACCAATATGCGCTGACTTCTATATCCAAAACCCCAAAGCCCCTAAGCGCATTCACAGCGCGCTGCAAATCAGACAGCGCATTGATTGCTTTCAATACATCGGGGATGGCATACGCGCCCAGGTTGTCAGGAACGATTGACTTGTTGCAGGTAAGGCATTTCAGTCCGTAATCTGTGCTCATGTGATAAACCTCCAAGTCTTGACCCAAGCAGCACCGCCAGCGTGATCATCACGGCGGGCGCGACGTTCAGACTGTCCACCAGACTGTGCGCGGCGAAGGCCATCACCGCGGCGAGCAGACCGACATCACGCCAGGCCACGCGCACCACGGCCAGCGCCATGACCGCCAGCGCGATCAATCCGACGATGCCCTGCTCGGCGGCGGTGTTGAAAATCATCGAGTGCGCGTGCATCGCCTGCCACGCCGGCGGTGGGTAGAGATGCAACCAGAAGAGATTGAACGTCCCCGGCCCGCTGCCTAAGAGCGGGCGGCGGAGAAAGATCGCCGTTGCCACGAGCCAGAAATTCCACCGGGCGCTATGGTCAATGCGTGTAATTTGCCAAATGACGGCAATGGCCCCAAGCGGAACCGCGAGCGGCCAAAATCTAATTCCCTGCCCCCAAAACGCGGCCAGCCTTGACCTGTAATAGGCGGCCAGCGCCATCAGGCCCGCCGCCAGGCCAAACCAGCCCCCACGGCTCGCCGTGACGAAGACGAGCGCGAGCGCGGCCACGATCCAGATCGCCAGCGCCCTCCGTGGCCGCTCGACGAATTCGACGAGCGACGGCAGCAGCAGCAGATTGAAAACGGCGGCGAGCACATTCGGAGAGGGCGGGCGTAGATCGCCGCCCGTCACCGCCCGAAAGAGCGTGATAAGTATAATGACGACAATGAGCAGCCAGCTTGCGTTTCGCATCGCGGCCAAGAAGATGTGCGGAGGCCAGACCATCGCAAGTTGCGCTGCGAGCACGAACATGATCACAGAGATCACCGGCAACAGAAATTCGTTCAACGAGTGATCGAGAGAAATTGAAAATAAAACCGTGATGACAAACGCCGTTCCATACAACACGAATGGGCGCGCCAATGGAACCGGCCCGGTCTTCCGCTTCCAGATGAGCAGCCAGGCCGCCACCACAATTGCGGCGATGAAGATCACCACAACAAAATCGAAGGGCATCCGCCACACGAGCATGTCTGTGAACAGATAGGCGAAGGATACAGTAAGCGCAATGGTCAACGAGTGACGAGCCATATGTTGGCCTCCACAAACTCGTCGCCCTGGATGGCGAACGCCAGCCGGTGCGCGTGCGTGGCGAGAAAGGCGTCCGCCATGTTCGCATCGCATTGCGTGATGGTCGGGAACACCAGATACACGAACCACGCGCGCCGCCAGTTCAACGTATCGGGATCGGCGTCCACCATGCCGAGCGCCTCGCGCGTCGCCTGGGCGATCCCGCCGAGGTTTCCAAGCGGGCAGGTACGCGGCAGCATCACCTGCGGCAGGTCCGCCCCGCGCAGGTGCCACTCGACCAGATAGCCCTCGTTGCTGTGAATGACCAGGTCGCCTGGCTGCCACTGCGCACGCAGCTCGTCGAGCACCTGTTGATCCTCGGCGCTCTTCTGATCCGGCGTCCACAGGTATTGACCGATGATGGCAGAGACGAAGAGCGGGACGATCAGGATCGCGGCGTACAACTGCCGGGCGCGCGGCAGTTGCGCGAACGCCCACCCGGCCAGCAGGAACAGCGCGGGCAGGCTGGGCGCGAGGCCGCGAAACAACAGGATGGGCCGCCAGACAATGGACACGATCACGGCCAGCAGCGCGGGCGCGAGCACGAGCCACAGGAGCAACAGCGCCTCAGGCGCGCGGGTCCGCAGCGTCAGGATCGTGAGCCAGGCGATCAGGCCCACGGCCACGATCACACCCATCGGCGCGAGCCAGGGCGGGATCGTGAAGGCGTACATGAGATTGGTCAGCGCAAACACCGCCGATCCGGGCGTCACCGGCATGATCCAGTAGCCGCCCGCCACAATGCGCATCTGCTGGTAGAGCACCCAGGCCCACGGCGACCACAACGCGAACGCCGCGCCGCTCACGATGGCGACGATCAGGCCCGTCTCGAAAACCGGCCAGCGCGGTTTTGTCTGCCATACGACCCACGCCAGCACACCGGAGTTGACGACCAAAAAGAATAAGCCATAGTTGTGCGTCCACAACGAGAGCGCGCTGAGGAGCGCGAAGCGCAGCAGTTGCTTGCGCAGCGCGGCGAGCGTTGCGCCGAGCACGAGCGCTTGCAAGAGCGCGTACATGCGCGCTTCCTGTGCGAAGTGCAATTGAAACGGCGAGAGCACCATCAGCCCGAGTGCAATCGTTTGCGCGGTCTGGCTCAGGTGAAGCTCGCGCGCGATCTGCCTCACGAGGTAGAGCGTGAGCAGCGCGAATAGCACCGAGGGCAGGCGCAGCGCGATGGGCGACCAGTTGTAGAGATGGCCGATGGGGGAGAGCAGCAGGTAATACAGCGGCGGGTGGGTGTCGCTGGCCGTGCCGATGATCATGTTCGCGAGCGGGACCTGAGCGAACCAGGCGGAGGCGGCCTCGTCATACCAGAGCGGCGCGGCCCCGATCCGAAAAAGATAAAGCGCATCGGCGACGAGTAGGAACGGCCACACATCGCCGAGGTCGTCCTCGCGGCTGCGCCACCAGTTGGTGAGCTTCGCGGTGATGGCGGTCACTGCGGGCACCTCCAATGCTTACCACCACACAGCTCATATTCAAGATGGCTCATCTTGTGTTTTTCATTCTCGCAGACATGGCAAATGAAACGGGGAGAGAACAAAGTCCAAAGCACTAATGATGTGCCGCCGATTATCAGCGAGATATAAAATATCACTTGGATCAAGACTAGAAGATCGTGTGTGCTCACGGCTGCGCCCCGAAATAGATCAATGCTGCGGTCCCGAAAAAGATCACCAGCACGCCGATCATGTAGAGCGGGCGCAGGCGCGCCGACCACGTCGGCGGCACGAAGCGCAGCAGCTCCCACGCGACGACGAGGCCAATGGCGAAGAGCGCGAGCTTTGCCAGCGTCGCGTCGCGGTTCGCCAGGTGCGCAAGCCAGGCGTGGAATTTTGGCGTCATTGTTCCTGCACCACAGCCCGGCGCTTTTCATATGCGCCGCGCAATCCCCATCCGACGAGCACGCCCACGAACGGCCAGACGCAACACACGATCAGCAGAGTGATTTCGCCGCTCATGCTTACCTCCGCAATCCGATCCGCTTTTTGCTCAGCGGCCAGAAGAGCGGCACGCCGCCCTCGGTGAGCATATCGGCGATGAGATGAGAGATGTAGCCGATCACGAACGCAATCACGTAGCCGCGCCAGTTCTGCGGCGTGAAATTCAACAGCGCCCAGGCCAGCAGCCCGCAGGCGAGCGCGGTGTGCGTGACGGCGCGATGTCCGCCGAGCACCGCGGCGAGGATGCCGCCGATCCATCCGAACACACCGAGCGGCCCCTGCCCGCGCGCCGTCCCGGTTCGCTGGCGGATGGTCGAATTATTTTGATCAATGTCCGGCAGCCACGCGCCGAGCACGGCGATGCCCGCGCCGAGGGCGAGGGGCGCGGGTGTGGAGGGGACGAAGCCTAAGAAGTAATTTACCCCCAGGTATATGCCCGCCCCAATGAGTGCGTGTTGTTTCCCATTCATCGCCCTACCCTTCCCTTCTCTCGTTTGAAAATAGTTTCTATCACGCTCAGCCTGCCCACCCGGCCCGACCCAACCCGGCTGCCCAACCCCCTCCGGCCTCCGATGGCCCGCGAAAAAGCGCAAATGTGCCAGAGCCACTATTCTCCATTCGGCCTATCTCCGTTTCCATTGCGGCCCAGGCTGGCTGTCAGGTCTACAATCTCTGGCGGCGTTGGAAGCGGCAGGAGTTTAGCAACGGTGAGTGTCCTATGCAGATCTGAAATCATTCTTGCAAACACTTCTGCGCGCGTCATCTTTGGATGAGACCGCTTTGCCAGGAACACAATCTCGTCGAGCTTCAGGCGGACGACCGGCGATAGCTCAAGTGAAATCTGGTTTGGCCGTTGACGTTTTTTCATGATGCTATCTCATCCTGCGGCCCGACTTGTTGCGCCGCCGTTTCTCTCGGCGACGCCTGCGACGGGAGGCCGCTGCTCGCCGCTCACAGTTTTCCGAATCGAATTTTTGATTGGGCGTGACGGGCACGAAATGCACACCACATCGCCGGCGCGCGCAGCGCCGAGACTTCGCCAGCACCACCGCGCCCTCGCGCACTTTGACGTGCGTCACGATCTCAACTTTGTGGACGCCGTTCAACGCTTCCATCCCGGCCCGGCGCAAGATCGCGTGATAGAGTTGTGGGTTGATGCCAAATTCCGGCCACTTGTCGGGATGCAATAACAAATACAGATACCCGCCAGTGAATGGCCTTGACCTACCCACCTCCAATTGCGCCCATCGCCCCAACTCGCTCAGTTGTGACCGTGTTGGTATGGATGTTCCCAAAATTGACACAAGGGCATTTATGAAGGTGTTCCGTTGCCTAGTGTCTGTGATGACCATATGCCTGATAGAAACCCTGATAGAAGTGCCGTAGATGGCATCCTAGTCCGCGTTGTGCGCCAGCCCGAAGGCATCCAGCGCCTCATCCACCGGGACGAGCGGCGCCCACCCGTCGCCGCCGCGATCTTCGATCAGACCGGCTCGCTGAAATTTCTGCATGATGGTGTCGTAGTAAGAGCGACCGATGCGGTTTCCAGTGCCGCTGAAATTTTTTCCGAGCCACCGGCTGCGCTGCAATCCCGTCACCCATCCGATCCTGATGATCTCCTCCAGGTCTTGCATCTCGCGTTGCGCTTTGGTCTGATTGCCGTTCTTCACGTACACGAGCCGCACGTTGTCGAACGTCGGCGCGGGGAGGGCCTTCGCGCCCTGCTGTATGCGCTCGGTCACGTTCGACATCGGTCCATCGCTGCGCGCCGCGATCCCGATCATCGTCGTGGAGGCCTGCGCCTGCGTGGCGAGTTGCAGAGCGCTCTCCTCGCTCGCGGGCAGCGGCATCTCGACGCCATCCGCGCCGATCAACATCACCGGCCCGAGCGCGCGGGACGTGTCCACGAGCAGCAGCGCCCCGCCCCGCCTCCGGTCGGCGATGATGGGCCACTGGCCGTTCGCGTTCGGGTAGATCGTGATCGCCCGCGTGGTCGCCAGGATCACGACCGCGAGCGCGATGCCCACCGTCGCGATCACCACGGCGATCCCGACCCCGAGCGCGGTCATGCGGATGCTGGCGACGATGGCGGGGAGCGCGGCGGCCTGCGCCTGAGCGTCAACCTGCGCGCGGTCGGCGGCGGCGCGAGCCACGTCCGCCTGCGCGTTGAGCTTCGCGGCCTTCGCGCGCTCCTGCGCGGCGATGGCGGCGATGACGGCCGGATCGCGCCGCGCGGCGAGGCCGGAGAACATCAGCCCGCCCACCGCCGCGGCGACGATTGCGAAGACGATCAATCCACCGTTGATCTTTGCCATGCTGCACTCACGCGCGTCTTGCGATCTTCCGTTGGCTCGACATCCACTTCGGGCAATGCCTCGTTACTGTTGATGTGGAATTTTGTCTTGCCCGGATGTTTGACGGACACCATCACCTGCTCGACGCCGGATTCGTCTATGACCTGCGCCCAGACGTAGCCGAGGAAGGTCGGATCAGTTTTCAAGGTCACCGGTTGATTGAATGCAAATGTTTTCACGATGTCTCTCTTTCGATGGCCCAGGGCTGGCCCTGTTGATTGCGCAATTTGCGCGCCCGGATCATTTTCTTCTTGCGCAGAGAAATGAATGCTTCGTAAGCCACGCTGTACGCCATCCCGCCCATCACGACGCCGACATTGAACACGCCAACCGCCAATCCGTTTTCTTCGCACTCGCGCTCGACCAGATCAAGGAATTCCTCCTCGACCGGCGTCAACGTCTCTGACGGCATTCGGCCTCCACCGCTAAACGCGATCCTCGACGATCAGCAGCGGCCTCGGCTCGCGCTCGGGCCACGAGGCGCGCACCACGCGGTAGCCGTGCTCTGCGAGATACTCGCCGATCAGTTCGATTTTCACCACGTCGCCGGGCGCGCTCAGGTCGCCGGGCATGCTCAGGTCGCGGCGCTCGAGGACGGAGATCATGCCCGGCTTGTGAGCCGCGAGGTAGTCGAGCAGTTTCTGCGCGCGGGACCGGTCCGCATCGTCGAGGTTGCCAAAGCATTCGGAGCCATCGCCAAGCCACACAGTTTCAGAATTCGCACGTCCCGCAGACCACTTGTAGCGCACGACCGCGCCGGTGAGCAGCGTGAACTCATACCCCATGCGCTCAAGCTCGCCGATAGCATCTCGCGGGGTCACAGGTAGCCCTCTTTCAGCGCCTCAGGTTCAGAAATTGCTGTTTTTTCGCTTTCAGACCCATCTGGAATAATGGTGTTGTTGGAGGAAATGGCGTTGTTGACACCATCAACACCATCAACACCATCAACACCATTACTTAGAGAGGCCGGGAGGGTTTCTTGTTGCAACAGACTTGGGAGGCGATTTGCGCTCAAAACCCTGTCCAAAACGCGCTTGGAGATCAACCATTGTCGGGGGCGTGCGGTCGGGTCTTTCTTCAAGCGCAGCTTGCCGATTTTCCTTCCAATGCTCCTCGCTCCAAGTCGGTCAGTTCCAAAATCAATCTCCTCGTCCTCGATCATGCGCTTGATAGTTTCCGCGATGGTGGATGAAGAAAATGACCATTGATTTCGTTCGGGCTGTGAGGCCGCGATCTCTCGGATGGCACGCGCAACCAGGCGGTTGAGATCGGCGACCTCCAGCTCCTGCCGTTCGGATTGGTAGCGGTTGAACGCGATGTCCGACATCTGCGCCCACAGACCGGCGACGCCGGCCGCATCGAGCCAGGCCGCCACAGCCAGCAGCCCGCGCCAGGGCTGGAGGTCGCGCCCGACGATCTGCGAGTTTTGACTGACCCATAGATCGTGCGTTGGCATTTCGCTCAGGCGCGCGAGCGCGAGCGCCCACAGGT
>Ga0209751_10001498_pt1 | contig 23971 bp, 20 predicted proteins | sample RifCSP13_1_FD_184019 | JGI IMG/M metagenome (GOLD analysis project Ga0209751, IMG submission 184019) | Soil microbial communities from Rifle, Colorado - Rifle CSP2_sed 13_1 (SPAdes) (version 2) | ecosystem: Environmental > Terrestrial > Deep subsurface > Rock core/Sediment | place: Rifle...
GATAGATGACTAATCTCATAGTTTTCCGCAGGGTCCATTGGACAGTTATCAACTTTCTGTCCTGGGCACCGGCGTTTCTGGTGTGATCAGGGTAGACGTGGACATCTACGCAATTAAATGTTAAACCATGGATAAAGCGGTAACGCTCTATGAGCTAATAGAAAGAAGCGCGAAAGCGGCCTTGGACCTGCAAGGGCAAGACGGAACGATGCCCCCGGGACATAATGGTCCCTGGAATGACCCTGAAACTCCCTTGCGGAATACCGGGTATTGGCTGGTCACCTTCCTCAAGGCTTATAAGATTACAGGGAGTCCAAAATATCTCGAAGCGGCGCAGCGCGCGGCTGACTTTCTGGCCAGCGATGCCGCCCGCCCGGGCGGCGGCGCGTTCTGGCACCGAAACAACCCAAAGAGAGAGGCTTCCAATGGATTAATTGGCCAAGCCTGGACGATTGAGGCCCTGGCCAGTGCTTCAGAGCAACTCGATCGACCTGAATTAGGCAAACTTGCCGAGGGGGTTTTCCTCCGGCACCGATTCGATGCTTCTCGCGGCCTGTGGTCGAAACTAAATGTCGATGGTACACGGAGCAGGCTAAGCAGAACCTTCAATCAACAAATCTGGTTTGCGGCAGCGGGCTCCATGGTAGCGAGGCTGCCCCAGGGCTCGACGGGAATTGGAGAACGCGTGCATCGATTTTTAGATCATCTCCCTCAATATCTTCACTTCGATAGCCGGGGAATCTTCAATCACGTGCTTGACCCCATGCGCTTATCCCGGCGACGGCACTTCATTAATTTACGCTCTAAGCAGTCAGGCGCCTACAAAAAGCGAACGGATCTTCTGGCCGTGGGATACCACACCTTCAATATGTATGGCTTGGCTTTACTTAATCAAACCTGTGCAGGACATCCCTTTTGGGAGAACAAGAGCCTGCCGCGGATGTGGGAATCCATCATTTCTCAACGCTTTAACCAATTGGCGGAGAACAATCCATACAGCTATCGATATAATCCGAGTGGAATAGAGATAGCTTTTGCCCTTTTTGTATTTCGCCCAGATCTAACCGACCTCCGCGGAACCTACCTGGCAGAGCAGTTTCGGCGATGGTTCAATTTTAAAACCAACTTTATGGAGGGCGGAGGCGCGGGGGATCCCCTAACTCTTGCGGCAAGACTCTATGAGGCAACCCGCCTCCCTGATTGCTTAATTTTCCCGAGGGAAACCTGATGAAGCAAATGTCCGTCATAGTTCCTGTTTGCAGTAACCCTAGGGGACTGCAAGGCTTATTTTATCGATCCAATCTTTTTGCACCAAACCTAGGGAGAATTAGAACGTATCTAGGCGGATATCGCGAGAATGTTGGTCAATGAAAATAGCTTACATAGCCTCGTCCGCCATCCCTAGCAAGCATTCAACGAACAGCGTCCAGGCAATGAAGATGTGCCAGGCCCTGTCCCAAAATGGGTATGAGGTTATCCTCATAGCCCCAAATGGGTCAGGAACTTTACGAGGTGTGGACCCGCACGAATTTTACGGGGTTGAAAGAACCTTCGAAATAAGAAGGGGACCATGGGTGCCGTTCAAGCGCAGGAGCATTTTCTACGGGTTGTATGCAGCCATGTTAGCGAAAGCATCTCGAGCGGATCTTGTTTATGGGCGGTCTAAAACCGGGAGTTATTTCAGCAGCCTCCTTGGAATGCCTTTTGCCATTGAGATCCACGACCCACCAAAGTACCCGGAAAGACTGTTTGCACGCTTAATTAAGAGAACACAATTAAAGGGAATTATTGTTACTACGACGGCTTTACGAGATTTCTTCGTAAACGTGCGTAGGGTCCCAGCGGACCTTGTTTTTGCTGTTTCCAACGGGGCCGATGTTCCAGCAAAGTCTCCGGGCTCAATCGTTTTTCGAACAGGAAAGCTTAATGTGGGTTATGTGGGGAACCTGCAGAGTGGAAAGGGTATGGAAGTTATCGCGGAACTGACCCAAAGATGTGATTGGGCTCACTTTCACATTGTCGGCGGCACAGTGAAGGATTTGGCTCATTGGAGAAAAGCCTTGGACCGTTATGCAAACATCACTTTTTACGGCTACCTTCCACCAGCCGAGACCGAGAAATACAGGCAAGCGTGTGAAGTATTGCTTGCGCCTAACCAGTCCGCTGTTCTTACCCATCGAGGTAAGGATATAGGGCAATGGACATCCCCTCTAAAGATCTTTGAATACATGGCCTCCGGAAAGGCTATCCTCGGATCCGATCTCCCCGTTTTACGCGAGGTGTTACAAGATGGAACGAATGCCTTGCTACGGCCGCCAGGTAATATTAACCAATGGGTCGAGGGATTGCAGGAGCTGCACAAAAGTAAAGGCCTAAGAAAAAGGTTGGGGCAAACGGCCAAGAGAGAGTTCATGGAAAAATATACATGGCAGGCCAGGGCAAAAAAGGTGATCGCGTTTATTGATTCGCACTCGAAACGGGATAATTAATAGTTATGATGCGCTAATCGGGAAAGAGTGATCTCGGTAAAAGGTCTAATATGCAACGAAACTTTGTTATTCTTTCCCACGGACGGTCTGGATCAACGTGGCTAGTTAATACAATCAACAACATTGGAGATATTTCGTGTTATGGCGAGATGTTCCGTGACAGACCCGAGGTAAATAAAGACGAGGGGCCCCAATTGCCGCTCTTCGGGCTTTGGAGACGAGAATCCCGAGGTGTACGTCCCTGGGTCACCTATCGGTACCTTAACGAAATAATTTACAGCCGCGATCAAACTACGGGCTTTAAGTTATTGTATGTCCACTTGCTAAGATTCGCAGAGGTGGGTCTTTATATAATTAGCAAAAGGGTTTCTGTCATTCATCTCATACGCAGGAATATTCTTAATTCAGTGCTTTCATCCCTTGTAGCACCTAAGAGAGGCAAATTTCACTTCAAAACAGGAGATGCGATCCCAGATGAGGAGCCTATTTGGTTGGACCCGAAGACTGTCCTTAGAAAGATTCGGTCTATTGACCGGAAAACCCGTCGGGCAAGAACATTCCTGAAATTATTGGGACCGCAGCAAAGGTTGGAGGTTTATTATGAGGATCTCGATGCGAACGCCCTGAATTTCAAGGTAATCTGGATTTTCTCGGCGCCAACTTTGAAAAAGATCCACCCATGTCACAGCTTGAGAAAAGTCGAAAGAAAGGTCCGGCGGAGATCATTTTGAACTATAGAGAAGTTCAAGAAACCCTGGCTAAAGCGGTTACGAGCATTTCTTCGAACAATGAGATCAAAAGACAGACCTTGGGATTGGTGAAAAACCAGCCTACTTGGAAACAAGCCCCAAAGGTGGGTAGCTGGGATTATAATCGCTCGTTTGCGGATTATTGAACGGAGATAAATTTTGTCGATAGCCTCAAGGATCAGACGTTTCAAGAGTAGGGTTAGCGGACCTCCCGAATTTGACATGATGGTCTTGCCGCCCGGGAAATGGTGGAACTTGCGCCTGGCGGACCTGTGGCCCTATCGAGAGCTGCTGTATTTCTTTATCTGGCGAGAATTGAAAGTTCGCTACAAGCAGACGGTACTGGGTGTTTTTTGGGCAATTCTTCAGCCGTTGCTGATCATGGTGGTCTTTAGTGTGATTTTCGGTAATTTTGCCAAATTGCCATCCGATGGTTTTCCTTATCCGATCTTTGCTTACGTTGGATTGCTGCCCTGGCAGCTTTTTGCTCGAGCGCTTTCGGATGCTTCGCAAAGCCTGGTTAGCAACCAGCATATGGTGAGCAAGATCTATTTCCCACGCATCTTTTTGCCTACGTCCTCGGTGCTTGCCGGCCTGGTGGATTTTAGCATTGCTTTTGTCATCCTATTTGGGATGATGGCTGTTTATGGCATTGCCCCGACCTGGCGTTGGCTTGCGTTGCCGCTCCTAATTTTGGCCGCGCTATTGTCCGCTATCGCAGTTGGATTATGGCTTTCAGCGATTAACGTCAAATACCGAGACATCAAATACATCACTCCATTCCTGGTGCAGATGTGGCTGTACGCCACGCCGGTGGCATATTCCAGTGCGCTATTTCCAGAGAAGTATCGCCCACTGCTTGGTTTGAATCCCATGGCCGGTGTTGTGGATGGGTTTCGCTGGGCCCTTTTGGGCCAGGAGGTCAACAGCAGCCCCTTGATCCTCGTTTCATTGGTCACCATTGCGGTTTTGCTCATCGGCGGGCTTATCTACTTCCAAAATACCGAACAAACGTTTGCAGATGTGATCTGATGGAAGACAAATATGCTATTCGGATTCACAATGTTAGTAAGAAATACAAGGTGGGATTACAGAAGGGGCGGCGTTACCGGATGTTCCGCGACGTGTTGCTCGACACGGCCAAAGCCGCCTGGAACTTCCGGCGCAGGAAGGCAGGCGCCAACGAGGACCCCGAGACATTTTGGGCGCTTAAGGATTTGACCTTCGATGTGGCGCCTGGGGATAGCCTGGGTATCGTGGGCAATAATGGCGCGGGCAAGAGCACGCTGTTGAAGATACTCTCGCGGGTGACGGTGCCTACCACGGGTTACGCCCATCTTCGTGGAAGAGTTAGCTCCCTGTTAGAAGTGGGTACCGGCTTTCATCCCGAACTGACCGGTCGCGAGAATATTTACCTTAACGGTGCAGTTTTGGGAATGCGCAAAAGGGAAATTGTCAGCAAATTCGATGAGATCGTTGAGTTCTCTGAGGTGGAAAAATTCCTGGATACGCCGGTGAAGTTCTATTCCAGCGGCATGCGTGTGCGCCTGGCATTTTCCGTTGCCGCCCACTTGGAACCCGAAATCCTGTTGGTGGACGAGGTGTTGGCTGTAGGCGATGTGGCCTTTCAAAAGAAAAGCATAAATCGAATGGAAAAGGTGACAAAGGAAGGTCGAACGGTGATCTTTGTCAGCCACAACATGGCGGCCATCCGCTCGCTCTGTAAAACGGGAGTTTACCTGGACAAGGGAAAAATCATATACATGGGCGACGTCGACGGCACAGTAAAAGCCTACCTGGACACCGGCAATCCGCAAGGCCAACATCAATCAAGAGTTGAATTCGAACCCAATGAAGCCATCCCTTTTCAAATCCTCTCCGTCGCCATCATGAATACGCAGGGGGAACTTGTTTCCTCAATCTCGCACGAACGTGAATTCGTTATTCAAGTTAAGGTCTCAGTACGCCGATGGAATGAGCGTGGGTACATTGCCCTGGACATTCTCGATGAAAACATGAATACGGTGTTAAGTTCCTACGACTTTGAAGCAGAGAACAGTTTCGTCGATTACCAGCCAGGCACCTATACCTTTCTGGTCACAGTACCCCCTCTTCTGGTGCCGGGAGAATACCGGCTCAGCGTTCGCTCAGTTCGAAAGGGTAAGAAAAGAGAAACCCCATGGGATTCCGCTCAAGAAGTGTGTCCCTTTGAGATTGTGGATGGAGGAAGTGCACGCATCCAGGCTGGCCTCAAGTGGAGCGGATGGATCGCCCGACCCCTAAAATGGGAACGCTCAACCGAATGAAGTCCAAGCCGAGACGAATGGAAAAGATAGGTTCTTTTAACACACTTGAAAGGGAATAAATCTCGCTGAATGATAAACCTTCCAAACTTCTTTATCGTTGGAGCTGCAAAGGCGGGGACCACAACCCTATATACGGAGTTGAACGCTCATCCAGAAATATATATGCCTGCCAATAAAGAGCCGATGTTCTTTTCGAGCGACGAAAAGTATAACAATGGCCTAAGCTGGTATTCGGATAACTTTTTTAGAAATTCAGGCGCAAAGCCTGCCCGGGGTGAGGCAACCCCGCACTATCTCTATTGGGCGGATAAGGTAGCGCCTCGTCTGCGCGAGCACTTCAGACTCGACGAACTTCGCTTCATCGCGGTTTTGCGGGATCCAGTGGCCCGTGCATATTCATGGTATTGGAATATGGTTAGGGATGGTAATGAATCCCTTGATTTTAGGAAAGCCCTTGCGGAGGAGCCCGCGCGCCTACGAGAGAATAATGACAGCTTGCGCCGCCGCGGTTCTATGATTTATGGCTATCTCAGGGGCGGGATGTATGCTGACCAACTGAGGCATTTTTTTGACCTATTTCCCCGGCAGAATTTCCTTATTCTCCTTCAGGATGACTTGAATGCTAATTACGATCAGGCCTTTGACAGAATCTTTGCCTTCCTTAAGGTAAGCAAGCCGGACCAGCTAAGAGATCAAAGGAAAAACCCGGCCTCGCTGCCAAGGTCTCGGCGGCTTCAAGAATTCCTGGTCCGACCGTCCGGTCTTCTTTACAAGGTAGTAAGGCCCGTTACCCACCGTCTGCCGGCCGGGTTGCGATACTCTCTAAAGAAGAATATAAGGGATAAGAACTTGAAAGAGGCTCCCTATCCTAGATTAGATCCCGAAATTGCAGGTGAGTTAAAAAGATACTTCCGGCCAGAAAACGAAAAACTCGAAGGGTTAATTGACAGGGACCTTTCGGCCTGGTACGGCGCTTAGCTTCGCGGTTTCGGTTTGGTGAACCACATTTGAAAAAACCACTTTTTGCATTGCTTATTCCCAATCTGAGCGTTGGAGGCATTCAAAGGGTCATCCTCAATCTGGGGATAAGCCTGCAAAGAAAGGGTGCAGAAGTTCATTTACTTTTGATCAAAGGGGAAGGGGAATTACTAAAAGAGGTTCCCGATAGCATAAAGGTAATTAATTTTAACCTTACCAGTATATTCCGTTTACCCCCAAGATTAATAAGATATCTGAAGAAATACAGACCAACGGCGCTCCTCAGCACGCACCCGAACATGAATCTGGCTGTCAGCCTGTCAAAAAAAGTTAGCGGCGTCAACTCGCGAATCGTCGTTAGTGAGCATAATGATCCCTTGTCCGCCTCCAAATTTCGAAAGTCGAAGCGACGTTTCAGTGCAGCTCCTTTCTTGAAAAAGCTGATCTATCCGTGGGCGGACGCCATTGTGGGGATTTCGGAAGGCGTCGCCGACGGGATCGCAAAAAGCGCCGGAATCCCACGCGATCGAATTCAGGTCATATACAATCCTATTGTTAGCGATCGGATTCGAAATCTTGCGAAAGAAAAGCTCACTTGGCCAAAAGGGGAAGAGGAAGAGAGGGTAAAACTAGTGGCCGTTGGCCGGCTTGGCCCGCAAAAGGATTTTTCAACCCTGCTGGAGGCTTTGAATGTCTTTAGAAAAAGGATGCCCGCCCAGTTAGTTATTCTGGGAGAAGGAGAGCAAAGAAAAAGGCTTGAGGCTGAGATCCGAAACCAAGGGCTTGAGGGAATAGTCCATCTGTTGGGATATGTGCAAAATCCTTATGCCTATATGAGCGGCGCCGATATCTTCGTTTCCTCGTCGCTCTGGGAGGGATTGCCAACTGTCCATGTTGAGGCATTGGCTTGCGGCTGCCAGGTGGTGTCGACTGATTGCCCCAGCGGCCCTTCCGAGATCCTGGCGGGGGGAAGATATGGGCGATTAGTTCCGGTTAAGGACCCTCAGGCTTTGGCAGACGCAATTGAACAAACGGTCGAGAACCCACTCCCCAAGGATGTACTACGCAAACGGGCGGAATATTTTTCTGTTGAACGCTCGGTGGAACAATATTGGCGAGTCTTAATAGGTGAAGTATGAAATTCGTTGTTTTTACCTACGCGCGTTCAGGTTCTACCTGGCTTGTAAATACCATAAACAATATACCGGATGTCACTTGCTATGATGAATTATTTACCATCAAAGAGACAATGTACCGAGCAGGTGAAAAGGATTTTCCCAGATTTCTCGAATGGAGAGAATCGCATGCTGGCTTTCCCTCAGTGTGGCATTACCTTAATCAGTTATACGCTGTGAATAAAAAGACGGGGTTCAAGCTCATTTTTCACCAGGCCAAGGAACATTGGGAGTTCTTACCCTATGGGGTTTTTAAGAAGGTTGGCGTAATTCACCTAGTTCGACAAAATACGTTGGACCTCGTCCTTTCTTTATTGTTGGCGCAAAACCGTGGGAAGTTCCACTATAAGGATGACGAAAAGATTCCATCCCAAGCTCCAGTTCGAATCGATCCGGCCTTTTTGATAAAGAGGATCAACAAAGTTCACCAAAATCATGCCCAAGCCAAGAAGATGTTAAAATTTTTCAAGCTAAGATCCATAGAGGTGTATTACGAGGATTTGTTGGAGGATAAGCGGAATTTCAAACCAATTTGGGATTTTATTGAGGAAGACTATGATAAAGATCCGCCTAAGTGGCAAACCCAAAAGATCCTAACGCAGGAACGGGCGCAGAGCATTCAAAACTTTGAAGAAGTAGAGAGGGCCATGCGGGCTGCCGGCTACGAGCATTTCCTAAATGCATGAAATGCGATAGTATTTATGGTTGTTATCTTGGGCAGTTTTGCAGTCAAACAAACATCTTATGACCAATAGATTTGTAATCTTTTGCCATGCCAGGTCGGGCTCCACTTGGCTTGTAAATACTCTGAATAACATTAGCGGGGTTACTTGCTATGGTGAATTGTTCCTGAGTAATGCAACCGTGTACCGGGACGGCTCCACGCAAATGCCGCGCTTTTTGTTGTGGAAGGAATCTCATCCTGGCATTCGCCCGTTCAGCACCTTTCGATATCTAAACGACCTTTACCAGGATACGGATAACATCGGATACAAGCTAATGTACACGCATCTACGCAATTACCCCGAGATTGCCCCATACCTGCTTGGCTCAGGCGTTCGCGTGATCCATCTTATTCGCAAGAACACGTTGGATTCCATCCTTTCCTCCATGGTGGCAAGGAGCCGCGGCCAATTTCATTTTAAGGATCGCGAAATCCTCCCGGAGGAGAAACCAATCAGCGTTGATCCGGACTACTTGATCCGGAGGATTCGTTCCGTCGACCGTAAAACTCAGCTGGCGCGAACCTTGCTGCGGTTGTCTGGACTTAAGCAAATAGAAGTTCATTACGAGGACCTTTTGGCTGATGTGAAGAATTTCAAAATCGTCTGGCAATTCTTAGGTGTGGATTTTGAAGAAAACCCACCGACCTGGCAAGTAAAGAAGAGTCGCAAGAAAAAGCGTGTTGAGGCCATTTCAAATTATTTAGAAGTAAATTCTCGGTTAGCGAGTGCTGGGTATGCGCACTTTTTGGAAGATTAATATGTATAGACACCTTTCATTGTGGGTTCTCTATGCCCACAATTAAACCCGATGATTCTTCAAGAAGGCTTCCCGACTTCTTGATTATTGGAGCCCAACGCTCCGGTACGAGCTGGTTAAATAAGAACCTGCGGGCGCACCCTGAAATTTGGCTTACCCCTATCAAAGAGCTACATCACTTTAACGCGGATAGAAAGACTCGTGGCAGGAAAAGACAGAGATTTGTCAAGCACCTGCGGCGCCGATCTTTGAGAATACTTCGCCAAATAATCACTCTCGACAAACGGCTATTCAGCGACATAGCCTGGGACGCGCATTATTTTCTGCGAAAAAGAACAAATGATTGGTATGTGGGATTGTTTAGACCAGGACCGAGCCAGATTGCGGGAGAGGCGACTCCCGCTTACGGTACGCTGAGCCTGGAAAAAATTCGGGAAGTTCGACAAGTAAATCCAGATATAAAACTAATCTATATTATGAGGGACCCTATTGAAAGAAGCTGGTCAGGTGCAACCAAGGACCTGGCAAAACGCAAAAACAGGATGCTATCCGAAGTTCCTGATGACGAAATATATGCCAAATTGAATATTAAAGGGGCCATGATGCGCAGCGACCATTTGCAAGCCCTTGATAATTGGCAAGGTGTCTTTTCGGCAGACCAATTTTTTATCACCTTTTTTGAGGATATCGTGAAAGAGCCTGAAGAGTTGCTTCTGCGTATATATCGCTTCCTTGGGGTCACTCCCTCCAAGGAATACATATCTCCCAATGTCCGCAAAAAGGTAAATCCGGCGGGAATATATAAGACTCCCATTCCGGAAAGATTCCAGATTCACCTGGCCAAGCAGCAAATTGGCCAGTTGCGGAAACTTAGCAGTCGTTTCGGTGGACCGGCCATAGAATGGCTAAAAAAAGCCGAGCTAATTCTTGAAAGGGAGGGAGAATAATTCCCCAGAAAGACCTGATGATGAAGGAAGCGGATAAAAGCAAAAGCCTCGAACGAGACCTTCCCGATTTCCTTTGTATCGGCGCGATGGGTTCCGGCACGAGTTGGTTGAACAAAAATCTGGGCTTCCACCCGGAGGTTTGGTTCACGCCCATTAAGGAGCTGCATCACTTTGATGCTCAAATAATGCCAAGGGAAAGGAAACGCGTTCGATATTTCAAGCATTTGCGCCGCCGTTTCCGCAGGCTGGCTCGAAAAGCGAAAGTTCTGGATCCAACTTTTATGCAAGACCTATCGTGGGATGCTCACTTCTTTCTCCGTAGAAGGACGAATGATTGGTACGCCAGGTTGTTTCGCCCAAGGCCGGGCCAAATCGCGGGAGAGATTACCCCTGCCTACGCCGGGTTAAGCGTCGAAAAAATACGGGAAGTTCATGAACTGAATCCCAAGATAAAGTTAATCTACATAATGAGGAATCCGATTGATAGGAGCTGGACGGCAGTAACGAAAATCCTGGCGAAAAGAAAGAAGCGAACGCTGTCTAACGTGCCAGATAAGGAAATCTTTAATAAACTTGACAGTTCTAAAGTTGTAATTCGCAGCAATTATATAGAGGCAATAGAAAAGTGGGGAAGTGTGTTTCCAAAGGAGCAATTCTTTATCACTTTCTTTGAAGATATAGCTGAAAGGCCGCGAGAATTACTGCTGCGTATTCACGAATTCTTAGGGATAACGGTGTCAGAAGAATTCATTTCCTCCAATGTCAGCCAGAAGGTGAACCCTTCAGGCAAATACAAAAGCCCGATTCCGGTGACCTTTCAAATCTATCTAGCCGAACAACAAATCCACCAACTGCGCGATCTCAGCAGGATGTTTAGCGGGCCCGCCGATGAATGGCTGGAAAGGGCCGAGAAAATCCTTGAACGCGCTGAGGTTGATAAATGATCATTTCACATAAATACCGGTTTATTTTCATAAAGACGAACAAAACGGCCGGGACGAGTATAGAAATAGCATTATCCCGGTTCTGTGGGGATAAGGATGTCATTACTCCGATTGTGCCTGAGGATGAAGAAATCCGGAAGCGATTGGGTTATCGCGGCGCGCAGAACTACCTAGCTCCAATTCTCGATTATCGATGGCAGGATCTGGTCAGATTTATGAGGAAGGGAAAAAGAAAGCTGCGTTTCTTCAATCACATTTCTGCCAAGGAGATAAGGGAGAAAATAGGTGAAAATATCTGGAAGAGCTATTTTAAATTCTGCTTTGAACGGAATCCTTTCGAACGCGTCATTTCCTTGTACTATTGGCGGAACCAGAAAGAGCCACGCCCAACAATCTCAGAGTACCTAGCATCGGATGAACTAGCAAGATTGATAAAAAGGGGGGTCGAACTTTATAGCATCGATGGGAAAATTGCGGTGGACAGGGTGTGTATTTATGAAGACCTGGAGAGGGAATTAGAGAAAATTAGAGTTCATTTGGGGATTCCAGAAAAGATAGAGCTCCCCCTGACCAAGTCATCGTTCAGAAAAGATAAAAGAAGTTACCGGGAAATCCTCAGCGGCGAGCAGATAGAGAAAATACGTGAGCTATTCAATAAAGAGCTCTCCCTTTTTGGTTATGAGTGATGGATATCAATAGTTTCTTCATAAATGAATAACCCGAAGCAACCCAGGAAACTCCCCGATTTCCTTTGCATCGGCGCGCAACGCTCCGGTACCAGCTGGCTCTACGAGAATCTTCGCGCCCACCCTCACGCCTGGCTTCCTCCTATCAAGGAAATCCAGTACTTCAATTCCCTAGACAAGCCCTTAAGAAGGAAACTGAACGTGTATTTTAGGCACCTGCGGGGGAGAATCCTGGATGATTTCCACGAGAAAAGACCGTTGGCGAACCTTAGTTGGGATATTCGCTATTTTCTAGGCAGAAGAAGTGATGATTGGTACAAGGGTCTCTTCCGCCCGGCGGCCAATCAGGTTGCCGGAGAGATCAGCCCCGATTATGCAGCCCTGGAACTGGATGAGATTGAGCATATCCATAAACTAAATCCCAAGCTAAAGATCATCTACTTAATGCGAGACCCGATAGAACGAAGCTGGTCAGGAGCTACTAAGGATTTGGCCCGGCAACGAAGGCGCCATCTGGAAGCTGTTCCGGATGACGAATTGTTGAAGAAACTAAGTGGCCCCGGCACTATGGCGCGGAGCAACCATATATTAGTGCTTGAGAAGTGGAGTAGTATATTTGGATCAGGGCAGATTTTCATTGGTTTTTTTGATGATGTTGAGAAAAAGCCTGAGGAGCTGGTGGGCAATATCTATCGATTTCTTGGGCTTTCTAATTCGGCCGACTATATACCCGCTAATCTCGACAAGAAAGTCAATGCAGCAGGCGAATATAAAAGCCCCATCCCAATGCGATTTCAGGTCCCTTTAGCAATTCAGCAGATCGAACAGTTGCGTGCGCTTAGCAAGAAGTTTGGAGGCCATGCGACTCAATGGCTAAAACGTGCTCAGGAGGTGCTTGACCAGGTAAATAGCAAGGGAGTTTAGCGGTTCACTCCTATTATATAATCGATAAAAACTTACCCTTTAACCACCGGTTAGCCCCGGCTTTCGTCGTCTCCCCCGTGGATCTCGTGAAGGCCGTTGGGGCGAAAGCTGAAAGCGTGAAAGCCCTGGTGGCCAAGCAGGGGGGACGTGAGGCATCTCAGAGCAAATGAACCACCGGTCAAGACGGAGGATTCAATTAATCAATATTTGGCTTGCTGCGAGATGGTAGAATTCCGCTTTAGGGTATTAATTGGAACGGTCGTGGACGAGGTGCGACTGCTAGAAGGGTCCTCCAATTCAAGGTTGCATGGATAAAAACATAGATATGATAAAGAAATGAGCAGATCGGAAGCCATACTCGATAAACTGAAAACCATAAGCGACTGGAAGTTGTGGGGTATTTTTTTTGTGTATTCCCTGGGGGTTAGCCTATTAATCCAGTTAATCCTTTTGCCCTACATCTTTCCCCAATGGCATGCTGGATCTGGGTTGATCATCGGCGGGGATTTTGTGCGATTTCACACATATGCAAGCGAACAAGCCGCCGCAGTTTCCCAGCTCGGTTGGGATAATTTTAGCTTCTACCCACGAGGCCAATTCGTATCCGGAATCGCCTCAGTTTTTTACATCTTCCTGTTCCCAGTCCCTGCTGCCGTTCTGCCGCTCAATGCCGTGCTGCATGCCACTGCTGGCTTACTCTGTTTCAAGATCATCAATAAGCTGACCCAGGAAAGGATCCCTTCCCTTCTTGGGGCTTCACTTTTTGTCTTTTTCCCTTCGTCGCTTCGTTGGGTTTCCCAAATGCACAACGATAATTACGCAGTCTTGGGAGCGATCTTGTTCCTATATGGCTGGACCCAGCTGGATACCTTCTTGGAAACAAGAAGCTATCGTCCCCTCCTGTTTGGATTCATTGGTGTTTTCGGCGGCCTGCTCTTGATCGGGGTAGTGCGCGATTATCTATTGGAAATATATTTCGTCGCCTCAATTCTTCTGGGTTTGTATCTAGTCGGGAAAATGATAATAAGCATGGGATGGAGATCCTATTGGCCCGGTATTGGGGGGGTTGTTCTACTGATTCTTTTTCAACGGATCGCCACCCAGTCTGTGTACCTTCCGCTCGTTCAGTCGCTTCGACAGGGTCAGGATATTGGTGAAATTCTCGAAGATAGTGTACTGCAAAGTGATTTGGCGGGAACCGAGGAGGTCCTTGAAAGGTCTCCCCTTTTTTGGGAAGAGACCAGTTATCTTCCAGTCGCCCTGGATGACAAAATCCATGAATTGGCGGTAAAAAGGCACCGTCTTGCCCTGAACTGGAGTGATGGAGGTAGCGGGATCGATGCCGACGTGGATTTGAACAGCTCCGGTGAGACACTTTTATATGTGCCCAGGTCGTTACAAATAGCCTTATTTGCCCCTTTCCCAAATGATTGGTTTGACCAAGGCACAAAACCCCCAAGTAACTTCATGCGGCGCGTGGCTGCAATTGAAATGGGCTTTGTATACGTCTTGTTCCTCTTTTTACCTTTTGGATTACTACGATGGCGAAAATCCTCTACACTGTATCTCGTGCTGCTTTATTCTCTATTTTTCCTGACTATTTATGCCATAGCAACCCCCAATGTGGGAAATCTCTATAGGTTTCGTTATCCATTTTTCATGCTTTTGGTTAGTTTAAGCGCGACCAGTTCGATTCATCTAATAAGCAATAGGATCATGGCGAGGCAGCGCGCTGGATCAGGCCAAAGGCTTGATCCGGTCGGGGACATGAAAAATAGCTGAACATACCAGCAAGATGCGTTCAAAAAGGATCCTCCTCGATCTTCTAACCAGAAATTGGTTAATCTTGGCGATCATTTTATTGGCTGCCTTTCTTCGCTGGTTCTATTACATGGGGGTTATCCGGGGAGATGATTTCTCCTACGCTTTTTACGCCCATGAGTTTTTCCAGGGGGGGCCGGAAGGATCCCGTCACCTTGCGGGCCTAAACCGTCCAGGCCTTTATGTCCCTGCAGCAATATTGTTCAGATTGTTTGGAGAAAGTGAATTCGTAGCAACTCTTTTCCCGTTGATTGCCTCAATCGCAACTCTTTTCTTTATTTACAAGATCGCTTTTCTGCTTAGCGGAAGGAAAGCTGCTCTAGTGGGTGCGTTCCTTTGGGCCGTATTTCCCTTGGATATCTTTATGGCCACTCAGCTGGACCCGGAAGCACCCTTGGCCATGGCCGGCTCCGGTGCGATTTACTCTCTTTTATTGGCGGGTCGTTCCGCTAAATTGACCGACAAACTAATTTGGTATTTTGTCAGCGGCGCATTCCTCTTGTGGTCCTTCCTTATAAAGCTGTCCAGCGCGCCGATTGTGTTCGTAGTGGTCGGGATTCTTGTCATGCAACATTGGCCCCGCATTCTGCAATTCCTTGCATTCATCCGAAAATTGCCGAGACGTTTGTTGGTAGCAGGCGCGGTGGTCATTTTATTCGCCGTGCTGACCACCAGTGCCTTTATCCTCTCCAGGCAACCTTGGCCGGTTGTCATAAACAATCTGGAATTGACCGCCTACGACATAGCTCCCGGCTGGGTTATTGGCAGGACCAATCCGATCCAGCAAACCGACTTGGGCGGCAATTGGGCGAAGATCCATAGAAAGGTGTTTACCCCGCCGGCTCAGCCTGAAACCCTGACGACAGCAACCGCTGGCGGACGGCTTAGGGTGTTTGATGTTTACGTAGCGGTCTTCCTGGTGGCTGCCGGGTATGCTCTCGTCCAGCAAAACAGATCGGCCTATATCCCAATGATTTGGTTGGGCATTCTCTTCTTTTATATGGAATGGGGGCCGTTTCCCCGGTCGTTTGGTTCATCAAGTGTGCTTGTATATACGCCCCTCACCCATTGGATCGCGGCGGATAATTTTCTCTGGATTTCAGTGCCCATGGTTTTGGTGATTGCCATATACCTCGCCCAGGGATTGGACGAGAAGAAAATAGCCGCGCCCATGGTCGCAGGGGTCTCCTCCGTAATTGTGGCCGCCCTGCTCCTCGATAGCTTGCAAACCCACCAGCTGGCATTGAATTATCTATATGTGACTTTGATCTTTACATTGGCCCTATCTTTAATCAGTCCCTTTGCATTGTTTGGGAAAAAGGACATTGGGGCAAGCAGACCAATACTCTTTGCGTTTCTTATTCCCCTTATTGGCTTATCTTCCTTAATTCCTTCACCACCTTATCACGCTGGGGATTTTTTCAAAGAGCAAGATCGGCGAGATAATCTTCGCGCGGCCAGCTCGTATTTGCTTGAGCATCCGGATCTTCCGATTCGCCCGGTAGGCTACGGATTGCCCCTAGATGTCTATTCCGAATTCCAATTTGGGTTCACCTATGCGAAAGGAGGATACCTCTTTCCCGAGACAAGATTCACCAGAGACCGGGAATTGGTCCGGCTTCTAGGAGTATATTTTCTCAAGCAAGGTTGTGGGCAGCTAATTACTCACTTTAGGGAATGGCCTTTTGAAGTATTCGGGGATCCTGATTCGCCTGAATGCATATCGTTAATCCGAAAGCTGCCCAAGGAAAAGAAACTGTTAGCGCTAATTGAGGCGAAGCGAAATGCGTTGGCGTTTCTGACTAAGGACAAGCTAACTTCATATTTGGCAGCTTCGGCAAATGCAAAGAAATTATCCGAATTTGTCAATGCCCTTTCACTGGTGGTCACATATTTTCCCGAAGATACCCCCATATCCCAGGCATCTGGGATCATACAAACCTACGGTCTATCCGCTGTCGGAAACATTCGCATGGATCTGATCTCCCTTTTTCAACAGGAACAGGGCAGAGGGTGGGCCTTTGGCGCGGAACTTACTCCCAGGACCATGGAGGAAGACGAAGCAGCCGTCTTGGTGGTGGATATTGGGCAGAAGACAGAAGAAGCCCAGCCCATAATAGTAAACTTGAACTTAAAAGCCAACACGGCTTATATTCTGGAAGTGGAGCTGAGGGCCTTTGCTCAGTACGACCTTTTGCGTTTCCCCGATTACGAGATCCCAGATTCCTACTTGGACAGCTGGAATCGAGATCTGGATTGGACCACACACAACGTCGTTTTCGTCACTCCGGATTGGCCCGAAGACCAGAGAGATGTGAAGATTGAGCTGGCCAGGATTAATGATCGGGGAGGGATTGCGTTTCGGGTACTCAATTTGGTCGAAGTGAATGCCGGGGAATCGCTCGAGGTTGGCGGCCAGGTCCTGAATGTTTTCGCTTACTGAGTGGGACTCTTGGGAAGAAGCCGCGCGGTGCAAATGGCTGGCATAAAGAAGTCTCCCCCGTCTAAAAGGCCCTTTACAGGAAGTCCACCGGTCTTCCTGGTATTCTCCATGCTTCTCATTTTGACCCTTGCCATCAGGTTGGCTTTTGTGGATGGCTTATGGTTCAGTGAGAGTCTAACCATTGCTGCGGATTCGAAATCCCTATACTCGTTCGAACCGGCTGACCCTGGGTCGGAGCCCGGCCTTCTCGCCCGTGGGAAGGAATTTTTGAAAGAGCTTAGGACTCTGCCCAGCGAGTCCTGGCCCGTGAACGTGGTGCTCGGATCACTTTATACGGTATTTGGCGTAAGCGATCTGATAAGCATTTTGCCGGGTCTGGCAGCCTCACTTTTGGCCGGGTTCTTCATCTATTTCCTGGCGGCGCAGTTGTTTGATGAGACCACCGGGCTGTTGGCCGCCTTTTTATGGGCCATTGTGCCGCTGAGCGTATTTTTATCGGTTAGCCTGTTGCCAGTGGTGCCGCTGGTTGCCATGAATCTGCTGGCTGCGGCGCTTTTCTTCCGGGCCGTACAAACTCCGGCATGGGGGACCTACCTTCCCGCTGCTTTTGTGGCCGCTGTGGGGTTAGTCTTAGATTGGACTTTCTTCCTGCCTACGGCTATTTTTATGGCTCTTTATACGATCCAGCGTTTGAAAATTCCTAAGTGGAAACCCGTTGGAAATGGATTAGGACTGCTAGTTTTGGCAACCGCGTTTCTTCCAGGCGTTGGGGCGGCTGCATCCGAACTCTTTAATCTCAATTTGCTATTGTTTGATAATTTCATAATGCTCCCACTTCTGGCAATCGGCTTAGTTTTTGTTGCCAGTGTAAAGCGAGATTTACCCATACACTTTCTTTTGATTTGGCTTGCGGTAAAGGCTGCGTTCGTATTTATATCTGCTCCATATATCCTTCAAAGGCCTTTATTGCAAACGATTGGGTTTAGCGGATATTGGCTCGACCTTATCCCGCCAGTTTTGATCCTCATCGCCTTCCAGTTTGCCCGCAGGTATGACTCGCAGCAGATAAAAAGAGTGCTGTTAGGCATTGGAGCGACTGCCATTTTGGGATCTATTTTCTTGATCCTTACCCCATCATTCCCTGCGGGGTTTGCGACTATTTCGCGGATTTCGGTAGGCGTGGCTTTCCTGTGCATATTTCTTTATCTTGCCTTTTGGAAAAAAGGCAGGCCCTTAGGGAATATTTCTTTATTAGGCGCCTTGCTCACTTTCCTCCTGCTGGCTTCGCTTTCCATCGTCAATGATTACGTGGGCAGTTATGTTTATCCCGTTGAGGATGCAAGAGAAGTGCGGGCAACCTTAAAAGCATTGGACGGAGACCCTGTTGTCTTTGTTGGCGATGACTTTGTCTATGAAAGACTTCTTTACTTAGGAAGGTATCAGAACCCTCAAGCCTTGGACGAAAGCGACTCTGCCTCCGTGTACGCGCTAAATCCAAACCGGTCTGGTGAGGTGCCGGGAGGAGCCTATGTTGTGGTAAGTTCTCAGTATCTTGGTCTTATCCTGGGGATACCACCCGCTAATTGGGAAGTAGTTCAAGAATTCAGCCATTCCAGTCAGCAAACCTTAATTCTGTACCACGTTGTCGTGGATGATCTCGAGTGAAATTCTCCTCACTTACCTTGCGCGGACCGCAATGATATAATCGGAAAAGTCCTTGGTAAGCGGCGGGAACACCGTCAGGATGGCAATAAAAAGGTCTCTCCTATTGATTGCGGGCGTAGCCAAGCGGTAAGGCATCAGCCTTCCAAGCTGACATCACGGGTTCGAATCCCGTCGCCCGCTCTTTGCAGGAGGCTAGCTTGAAAATCGATGCAGTCGGCGTAAGCTCCAGCAACTTTCAAAGGAGTGTGGATTTTTACAAGCTCCTGGGCTTCCAGTTTCCAGAGTTCAAGGCAGACGAAGATCACTTGGAATCCATCACCCCAGATGGATCGGCCAGGTTAATGATCGACTCCAAGTCGTGCTTAGAAGTATCCTCGGTGCGGATCCTCAACCGGGCAACCATTCATCCTTTGCCATCAATTACGAAACGGCCGCTGAAGTAGATCGTGTCTCCGCTGAGGTGAAAAAAGCTGGCTTCACCGTGGTGTCAGAGCCCTGGGATGCCTTTTGGGGCCAGCGCTATGCCATCCTTGAGGATCCGGATGGCTATAAGGTGGACTTATACGCTGCTCTGTAACCAGAATAATCAGTGAAAGCGAGCCTCCACGCTGAAAGGAAAAATGAAAGCCTATAAATTCTTGGTCTGCTGGGTTGCCCTTGCCGCATTGTTGATCTCCTGTGCTCCTCAACACTCGCAGCAGATCCTGCTTTATTATTACGATCCCGAACTGGATCGAGACGCCTCGGGGAACATCCAATGCACAAACGCGGGATTGGTCCCAGTTCAACGGAAGTTGCCGACTTCCCTATTCGGCGAAGCGCTGATCGAAGAGACCATTCGACTGTTGATCGCGGGCGAGTTGACCGCCGAAGAGCGCGGCCAGGGGATCACCACTGAATTTCCAATCGAAGATCTGGTGCTTACTGGCGCCACTCTTATAGGAGGGGAGCTGACCCTGTCTTTCGAGGATCCGGGTTTTCGAACGAGTGGCGGCGCTTGCCGGGCGGCCATATTGTGGGCCCAAATTGAGGCAACTGCCCTGCAATTCCCCGGTGTTGAACAGGTGAGGTTTTCTCCCGAAGATCTGTTTCAGCCTTAGCCAGCGTCTCACCCCTTATGGGATAATAATCTGCGGGGCCCGTAGCTCAAGGGTAGAGCAGGCGGCTCATAACCGCTTGGTTCAAGGTTCGAATCCTTGCGGGCCCACTGGGTTACATGGGAATAGAAGATTAGCGAACCTCGTATCCTCCCTGAGGCGTGTGCTAGTGTTTCGTCCCTTCTTTCAGCCCCTTCCTGTTTGTCAGGCATCTCTGTCCATATCACGCATATCTAATTCGTGTATCGACGGCAACGACCCCTTGTGTTGTTGCCTGGAGTGGATTGATTTCGATCTCCATCAGTCGGGGAAAATCGGAAGCCAGCTGCCCTACCCGGTATAACGCGTCGAGTACGGCTGCCCTATTGGCGGGAGGAATATTCCGGTATCCATCCAGCTTACGTCCTGCCCAGGACCGTTTCAGCAGCGATTCAGCATCTTGTTCGGTTAGAGGGGTAAGTGAAAAAGCAACATCCTTTAATCCCTCCACCTCGATCCCGCCTGAACCAAACATCAAAACAGCTCCAAATTGAGGGTCTTGAACCGTCCCCATGATCACTTCCTGGCCCCCGGTAGCCATTTGCTGGACATGAACGCCGATAATCCGGGCATCCGGTTGGAACTTAGTACAGTTTTGGATGATGGTATCGAATCCTTGGAGAACATCATGTAGAGTCATGATATTGAGTAAAACCCCGCCCGCATCCGATTTATGCACAATGTCGTTGGACGCGATCTTGAGTGCGACCGGGAAGCTCATTTCCTTGGCCAGAGCAGCTGCTTCATCCGGGGTTGTGGCTAAACTCGTTTTTAGAACGGGGATGCCATAGGCAGATAAGATTTGATGAGCGATTTCTGTTGGTAAAAAACCTGGTGTTTGATTCTGTAGAATAGTTCCCACGAGGTCTGCTTGAATTTTATCTGGTGAAACAGGTGGAATTGTGGTCCGTGCCAGATTCTCGGCTCTCTGTGCCAATATGGCTAAAGCAGAGGCAGCTCTTTCAGGAAAACGATATTCGGGAACGCGAGCGGCGCGGAAATATTCCACCGCTTCTTGGATCATGCGCTCGCCCATCAGGGCAACCACCACCGGCTTCTTGGCTAAACTGATTATGGGGATCAAGCCTCTTGCCACGCTTCCCGCAGAGTGCACTGGAGGGGGAGGCAGGATGACAAGGCAACTATGCACATGGGGATCATCAAGCAGGATACCCAAGCAGTTTGCGTACTGTTCTGGGGACGCGCCGGCCAGCATATCAATTGGGTTGTGGATACTGGCAGCGGGGGGCAGAATGTTCCGCAAATCTGTTTGGGTCGCATTGGATAATTGCGCCAGATGAAGGCCATTTGCCTCTATGGCGTCTGCGGCTGCCACCCCGGGGCCGCCTGCATTGGTTAACACGGCTACAGCCCGCCCGGGAGAGGGAGGACACCACGCCAGAGCTCTGGCCCAGTCAAAGAGTTCTTCACTTGTTTCAGCACGAATAACGCCTGCTCTTTGGAAAGCAGCATTGTAGGCAGATTCCTTTCCTGCTAAGGCACCAGTGTGGGAGGCCACCGCCTGTTGGCCGCTTGCGAAACGACCGACCTTGAGGGCGACAATGGGTTTGTTCCGTGTCACGCGTTTGGCAACTTCGACAAAACGGCGGCCATCACCGACGCCTTCCAGGTACAGGGTAATCACGTGGGTATGGGGATCCTCGGCCACTGGTTCAAGGACATCACATTCGCTGACATCCGCTTGATTGCCTAAACTGACCAGACGGGATAGACCAAAGCCCTGCCCTCTGGCCCAATCTATGACTGCCGCACAGATAGCGCCTGAATGCGATATGAAGGCAACATCGCCGGGGGTTGGCCCTGGGGGTGGCAAAAAGGTCGCATCAAGTGGCAAGTGCGTATCTAACAAACCGATGCAGTTGGGACCGATAAGGCGGATGGAATATGCCTGGGCTATCTTCTGACAAGCGGCTTCCAATTTTGCCCCCTGCTCTCCGGTTTCCCGAAAACCGCCGGAAGCAACAATGGCAGCTTGGATACCTCGTTTGCCGCAAGCGGTTAATGCATCAGCTACATAGGGAGCTGGGATGAGTAAAATTGCAAGATCAACAGGATCAGGTGTTTGGTCAATGTTTGTGTAGACGGTTCGTCCGAATAAAGTCCCGCCATTTGGGTTGACAAAATGGATCTCACCCGGGTACCCTGAGCGGACAAGATTTTGGGCCAAACTAAACCCCAGTTTTGTAGGCTTTCGAGATGCGCCAACCAACACGATGCCCTTTGGGTCAAAAAAGGGGGTTAGGGTCTTGTCCATGACGATGTTCTTTACAGGCTTCGGTGGGGAGTGACCGGCCACCGCTCTTGGTGCTCTTCTTATGGTAGTCCAACTGGTTGAATATGGGAAGATTGGGCCATCACCGTTGAGTTTGTGGTTTTGGTACGGACGCTATCGAACTCTTCTTTTGCCCAGCATGGTTCAAGGGTAGACTCCCTGCGGGGTGCAACCTTTACGGCCGGTTCTGATCTCATAACGTCTGTAACCTAAGGACGACTAGGTGCTAAAATCGAGCAACCCGCCCCAAGAAAATACTACGGAGAAACTATGGATACAAAAGACCTGACAAACCGTGTGCGCGAGGATGAGATCAAGTTCATTTCCCTGCAGTATTTTCTTGGGGCCGGGGCAGTCAAGAGCGTGGATATGCCGGTAAAAGGTCTGGAGGCTGTGCTCGAGGACGGGATGTGGTTCGATGGGTCCTCCGTCGAAGGTTTCGCCCGCATCCAGGAGTCTGACATGCACTTGCGGCTCGACCCCGACACCTATGCCATGCTGCCCTGGAGTTCGACGGAACGCCGCCGGGCGCGCGTGTTTTGCGACATCTTCATGCCGGATGGCCAACCTTTCGAAGGCGACCCGCGCGGCACCCTCAAGCGCCTGCTGGCCAAACTGGCCGAGCGCGGTTGGGTATACAACATAGGGCCCGAACCCGAGTTCTTCCTATTCAAGCCAGCTGACGGCGGCGCCCACCCTGTCCCACACGACATTGGCGGCTACTTCGATTTCTCAGCTTATGACGAGGCGGTGCGGGTGCGCACCATCCTGATGGATGCCTTGGAAACTATGGGATTAGAGGTGGAGGTCGGCCACCACGAGGTGGCGCTGGGCCAGCATGAAATAGATTTCCGCTTTGCGGACGCACTGCGCGCCGCCGATAACGTGCTTACCCTAAAATACACCGTAAAAGCCATAGCCGCCCAGCATGGGCTGACCGCTTCCTTCATGCCCAAACCAGTTTTCGGCATCAATGGTTCGGGCATGCATTGCCACCAATCCGTATTTGATAAAAAGGGAGAAAACATCTTCTTCGACTCGCAGGACGAATACCATCTGTCGAAGGTGGCTTACTCCTTTATCGCCGGGCAGCTTGCGCATGCCCGCCCGCTGGCCGCTTTGGTGGCGCCCACGGTCAATTCCTACAAGCGCCTGGTGCCGGGTTATGAGGCCCCCGTGTACATCGGCTGGGCGCAGATCAACCGCTCGGCGCTGATCCGCATCCCGCGCTACACCGAAGGCCGAGATAAGGCCATGCGCGCCGAATTACGTTTTCCCGACCCCTCGTCCAATCCCTACCTAGCCTTCGCGGGGATGCTGGCTGCCGCGCTAGACGGCATTGACAAGGAACTGGCTCCGCCTAGGCCGCTGAATAACGTCAATCTATACCATTTAACCAGCGAGGAGCGCAGCCAAATGGGCGTGGGGGAGCTCCCCGGCTCCCTGTCTGAGGCCCTGACCGAGTTGGGAAGGGACGAGATCTTGAAAGGAGCCCTTGGCTCGGTGGTGTATGAGGCCTTCAACCGCGCCAAATGGGCGGAGTGGGACGAGTACCGCACCGCCGTCACGGATTTCGAAATTGAAAAATATCTCGAGGCGGCATAGGTAAAGTACTAATAATCATCATCTCGGGCACAGGGAAAAAGGCGAACAGTTAAATACTTTCTTGGGTGGAGACAGGATGCACGCTTTGTTAGGCGGCGGCATTTAGATGCAACGTCGTCTTTTCTTCGCTCACCTTTAACTTATACTCTCATCATGACTGTTGAACTCGATCAAGTTCCCTTCGGGATCGAAAAAGTAAAACATCCGACAGTGCAGCCAACTCGATGTATTTGAATGTACGATCTCAATGCCGAGCTGCTCTATCCGTTTCTTTTCAGACTCAAAATCATCGAGCGCAACGCTAAGCGCAAAATGAGAAAGGGTAGTC
>Ga0209751_10001500_pt1 | contig 23953 bp, 23 predicted proteins | sample RifCSP13_1_FD_184019 | JGI IMG/M metagenome (GOLD analysis project Ga0209751, IMG submission 184019) | Soil microbial communities from Rifle, Colorado - Rifle CSP2_sed 13_1 (SPAdes) (version 2) | ecosystem: Environmental > Terrestrial > Deep subsurface > Rock core/Sediment | place: Rifle...
TAGAGAAAAATGAAAATGAACTTGAAGTAAATAAAAGTAACTTACCATCCTTTTCACTAAGGTACATAGTTAAAAAGGAGGATACGCTTAGCGGAATAGCTAATCGATTTGGTATTTCTGTTGAAAAAATTAAACATGTGAATGGGCTTACCGATAACGGTTTAAAAACCGGAATGATACTCACTATTCCTGAATCTCGGCATAAGGATCTTGATAATATGATTTCCTTACATCCTGCAGATATAGAACTTAAAGAGGTTTCGCCTTATAAGTATCGTGAGTATGTTGTTAAAAATGGGGACTCACTAACAAGTATTGCCGGTGGTTTTGGTATTTCCGTGACCGATTTAAAGAACGCCAACGGATTATCGAGTGATGAAGTAAGGATTGGGATGAAACTAATCATACCCGATTCTCAAATTCCGATGAGGGTTGTCAGAGTATCTCCAAATTTAAATGATATTAGTAACTATGTAGTTAAAAAAGGTGACACCTTAAGCATAATTGCAAGCAAGTATCGCGTTTCCATAAAGGATTTAAAAAGCGCAAATAATTTAAAGAGCAATGAAGTAGAGATTGGGATGAAATTAATAATACCTGATTCTCAAATTCCGATGAGGGTTGTCAGAGTATCTCCAAATTTAAATGATATTAATAACTATGTAGTTAAAAAAGGTGATACCTTAAGCATGATTGCAAGCAAGTATCGCGTTTCAGTAAGGGAGTTAAAAAGCGTAAATGATATGAGGGATGATAAAGTGAAAGTTGGTATGAGGCTCATTATTCCGAACTCCAATTTATCAAAAAATGTTGAATCTAAAACTCCGGTGATAAGCGATAATAATAAGTATGTAGTTAAAAAAGGAGATAGTATCAGTTCAATTGCTAAGCGATACGGTGTTTCTCAAGTGGAATTAAAAAGAGCAAATAACATAAAAGGAAATACTATAGAAAGTGGTCAGCTTCTTAGAGTTCCCTCTATGATTAATGTAAAGGATGAATTAGTTATTGAGGATATTAAAGTAGCAAAGGATGATACGCATATTAAGTCGTTACCAGAAATCGAGACTGCAAAAGCAATACAAAGTAACGAGTCAAGCACATATGAAAATGGTTTAACTAGGGACGTTATTATAAGTATAGCAAAGAGGTTTCTTGGGGCACCCTATAAGTTTGGCGGCAATTCACTTATAAGGGGTCTTGATTGTTCGGCATTTGTTAATAAGGTCTTTAGTTTCTTCAATGTTGATCTACCAAGAACAGCGAGGGAAATGTACAAGATTGGACGGAATGTTACTAAGGGTGAACTATCGGCTGGCGACCTTGTGTTTTTTAGGACCTATGCAAGCTATCCATCACATGTTGGAATTTATATAGGTGACAGCGAGTTTATACATGCTTCATCTGCTGCCAAAAGGGTTAGAATTGATAACATGAATCAATCTTATTATAGAAAGAGATACATAGGAGCTAAGAGGATTGTTAGCGCCGGCATATTTTATGAAGAGCTGTCTAAGGATTATAAAGGATTTGAGAAACAGTAAGTAGGATATCCTCTCTTTTATTGGCACATTTCCTGGTGGGGTTATAACTTTACAAAGTGTTTATAGTTATGCTATAAAAATGCCCGTAACAAAATCATTCTGTGCAAGATGATTAGTTAATAAAGAAGGAAATAGATAATCCTTGTGTGTTAGTTTGGCGTAAGATGTATTCCTAATATACGGAGTAGATACCCCTTCTAAATAAACCTCAGTTAAATAAAACTCTCATTCTTACGATTGTTAGAAAGATTTGAAATGCTGAGAAGTGGTATGTATATTATTTTAAAGAAAATTTATGTTTGTTCATTTTAATAGATTCAGAGAATTTCTTAAGTCTGAAAGGAATTATTCGGAACATACAGTTAGAGCGTATATGACCGATCTTTTGCAATTTAGTGGCTTCCTGAGGGAGAAGGTTTTTAATTCTGCTTGTGATGAATTTGATTTTTCTTCTGTAGATGAAGTTGCTATAAGGGCATTTCTTGGTTGGCTCCATAGGAGGAAGAATTTAAAATCGTCAATATCAAGGAAACTCGCATCGATTAGAACCTTTTTTGAGTTTCTTTTGAGGGAAGGTGTAGTTAACAGGAATTCTGCAAAGCTTGTTCCTACTCCAAGGGGAGAAAAGAAACTCCCTGCTTTCTTAACTGTAGATGAGGTATTTACACTACTTGATACAGAGTATGCTAATAATGCAATAGGATATAGGGATAAGGCTATACTAGAGCTTCTTTATTCAAGTGGTCTTAGAGTAAGTGAACTTGTAGGGATTAGCTTAAGTGACATAAATCTCACAAACTCTCTTGTAAAGGTTTTAGGAAAAGGAGGGAAAGAAAGAATTATTCCGTTCGGATCTAAAGCTCTTAACGCTATTAACCTATATATTCCCAAAAGAAGTGAACTTAAACCAAGAGGCGACTTTCTTTTTGTAAACTCTCGTGGTGGTAGACTTACTTCGAGAAGTATAGCAAGAATTGTTAAAAGATATGCAAAAATGTCAAAGATTCCGAAGAGTGTAAGCCCACATGTATTGAGGCATGCATTTGCAACTCACCTTCTAGGTAGCGGTGCCGATCTACGTGCTATTCAAGAGATGCTTGGACATAGTAGCCTTTCTACAACACAGCGTTACACCCACACTTCAATCGAGAAGATTATGGAGATTTACGATAAAACCCATCCCAGAGCATGACAAATATGAACAAGTTTCATGGTACGACAATAGTTTGTGTAAGGAAAGACGGTCGTGTTGCAATGGGCGGCGACGGCCAGATTACCCTAGGACAGACTGCGATTAAACACACTGCAAAAAAGGTTAGAAAGATTTATAACGATAGAGTTATTGTGGGGTTTTCGGGAGCTACGGCTGATGCTCTTACCCTTTTTGATAAGTTTGAATCAAAGCTTGAGGAGTATAGAGGCAACCTAAGAAGGGCAACCGTAGAACTTGCAAGGGATTGGCGGACTGACAGAATATTGAGAAGGCTAGAGGCACTACTTGCTATTGCGGATAAAGAGAATATGTTTCTAATTTCTGGAAGCGGTGATGTCATTGAACCCGACGATGATGTACTAGCAATCGGGTCAGGTGGGCCCTATGCACAAGCTGCAGCAAAAGCATTGCTTAGAAATACCAAAGTAGATGCAAGGGGAGTTGTGGAGGAGGCTCTTAGAATCGCGGCGGAAATATGTATTTATACGAATGATAAAATCATAGTAGAGGTGCTATGAGGTAGGATTAAATGAGTGAACCCTTCTTTACTCCGAGAGAAATCGTTTCTGAATTGGATAAATACATTGTGGGTCAGGATAAGGCAAAAAGGGCAGTATCAGTCGCTCTCAGAAACCGCTGGAGGCGTCAGCGTGTCATTCCTGAGCTTAAGGAAGAGATTGCTCCTAAAAATATCCTGATGATTGGCCCAACAGGTGTTGGCAAAACAGAGATAGCAAGAAGATTAGCAAGGCTCGCACAGGCGCCCTTTTTAAAAGTCGAGGCCTCGAAGTATACAGAGGTGGGATATGTGGGAAGAGATGTTGAATCAATGATTAGAGATCTTACTGATATTGCTGTAAAGATGATAGCTGATGAGGAAAAACAGACGTTAAAAAACAAAGCTGAGGATTTAGCGGAGGAGAGAATTCTTGATCTTTTATACCCCAAAAATAAAACTGCCGATGTTTCCTCATTTGCCGATACGAGAGAGAAACTAAGAAAACTTTTACAGGAAGGAAAACTCAATGAGAGGTATGTGGATGTTGAGGTTAACCTGAGAAACCTCCCGGTTCAGGTTTTTACCCCCTCAGGTATGGAAGAGATGGATGTAAATATTGCGGATATGTTGGGAAATCTCTTCCCGAAACGAACTAAGAAAAGAAAGGTCAAGGTCCCCGAAGCGATGGAAATCCTGGTTCATGAAGAGGCACAGAAGCTTATTGATATGGACAAGGTTGTTAAACACGCAATTGAAAGAGTGGAGCAGTCAGGGATCATTTTTGTAGATGAGATAGATAAAATAGCGGGTCGTGAAACCGCTGCGGGCCCTGATGTTTCAAGAGAAGGCGTTCAAAGGGATTTGCTACCTGTAATAGAAGGATGCACAGTAAATACAAAGCACGGAATGGTAAGGACTGATCACATACTCTTTATTGCTGCCGGTGCCTTTCATGTATCAAAGCCTTCCGATCTTATTCCTGAACTTCAGGGTAGGTTCCCGATAAGAGTAGAACTCGACCCATTAACAAAGGAAGATTTAATTAGAATTCTCACAGAACCCCAAAACGCCCTTATTAGGCAATATAAGGAGCTTCTTAAAACAGAAGGGATTGAACTTATATTCAAAGATGAAGCGATAATCGAGATTGCAGAGATAGCGGCTTACGTAAATGAATCGACTGAGAATATAGGGGCAAGGAGGCTTCACACAATTTTAGAAAAAATCCTTGAAGACATTTCTTTTAATGCCCCTGACATATCAAAGGAAAGAATCGTTATTGATACAAAATATGTAAAAGAGATGGTTGAAGACATTGTAAAAGATAGAGATTTGAGCCGGTATATTTTGTGAGGAAATACTTTACTGCTGAAAATTAGACAAATTAAATTAGCCTGAGTTTGACCTGTGTAAAACTCTAATAGACAGAACTCTGGGGATAAATATTTATCTTTAGGTTAGGAGCTTGGCATAGTGTAGATTGACTGATGGGTTTAGTAAAACTACAACGTTTAATTTCATTTGAGTACATTTCATAATCAGTTTCTGACATTCGTGGATCGAACACAATTTCATCAAATAATGTATTAGGATCGATATCGAACTCTATAATATTTTGATCTTTTTTATATCTCTCGGTTGTTTCCCTATAAACTAACCTGACTTCCTTTTCATGCTCAAAAGCTTCTCTTTTAAGCAACAAAGTGGGTACCTGTCCAAGACCTGAGTGATCGAGTACAGTTGGAGTAACAAAATCAGGATCAGCAAACATTTTTCTTATTTCTTCTTCTGTCATATGCATAACTTTGCCAATGTAGTAAGAGAGACTCGCAAATTCGTTATTCGGATTGTAAATAGCTTTATGAAGTCTTCTAATTGTAGTTTTAACTTTTGCGCCGTTTTTATCAGGAGAGTAAATTCGCCACATAGCATCCGATTCTTGATTAAGAGTCCAGCACTGACCATAAAAGCAATCTGCTACACCACGAAAGCTCATAATCCCGCCTGAAGGTAAAGGGGTAGAGCTCTTGATAAGAAAGTTTTCAAATGGATCGTCCCACAACTCAGGCTTTACTAAAACCAACTTTTTGGTCTTAAACATCTCGATGAGACGATTTGCCTTGAAGACTCGATAGATGTATAGGTCTGGGTTATCAATATTCACGAAATTGTTCTTCATACGGTTTTGAAGTTGCACCTTGGTCAAATGCCCCATAAGTTATGTATACGGTCTAAAAGAAATCATAAATACTGCTACTTCAAAAGACATAATAATGACTAAACAAAACTTTTATTGCAGGAAACTTTATTTGCTATATAATAAATAGTTCATTTTTGCAGATAAGCTGATTACAGATGAAAGAACTAATCAAGAAAGCGCAAACACTTGTTGAAGCTCTTCCATATATAAGGGAATTTTATGGAAAGACTCTGGTGATAAAATACGGAGGAAGCATAAGCGGTAGTGAGCTCCATAACTTTGCACGTGACATAGTACTTATGAAATATGTAGGCATGCATCCTGTGGTTGTACACGGCGGTGGTCCTCAGATTGGAAATCTTCTTGGAAGACTGGGAATAAAATCAAAGTTTATTGCAGGACTCAGGGTCACAGATGCCGAGACTATGGAAATTGTAGAGATGGTTCTTGTCGGAAAGGTAAATCAGGAAATAATAACTGCGATAAACTCCCTTGGTGGGAGTGCAGCAGGTGCTTCGGGTAAAGATGGAAAGATTATAGTTGCAAAGAAGGTTGATATATCAAATATGATTGATGATGGGGGAGACATAGCAGAGGATGCAGACTTAGGCATGGTAGGAGAGGTGGAAAGAATAAATCCACAACTGATAAAAGTCCTTGAAAGCGCAGGGTTCATTACAGTAATAGCTCCGATCGGGTTCGATGAGGAGGGGAGGTCTTACAATATAAACGCCGATCATGTTGCAGGAAAGATTGCAGGAGCGCTTCAAGCAGAGAAATTGATACTCCTTACAGATGTACCAGGGATACTGGATGAAGAAAAAAACCTAATTTCCTCGCTTACAGAATCAACTGCAAGGGAACTAATGAAAAATGGAATTATCACAAGCGGGATGATACCAAAGGTTAGATGTGCTATTGAGGCTCTGCATGAAGGTGTAAACAAAGCCCACATAATTGATGGAAGGGTAGAACACGCATTAATCCTTGAGATCTTTACAGATGCTGGTGTAGGAACTGAGATACTGCTTTGAAAACCGAAGAGATAATAGCCAGTTTTGAGAGATACGTGATGAATACCTACAGCCGTCACCCAATAGTACTTGTGGGTGGAGAGGGTTGCTGGGTAAGAGATATTGACGGTAAAAAATATCTAGACTTTATCACAGGAATCGCGGTAACAAACCTAGGTCATAGCCATCCTGCTGTAGTTAAAGCCATAGAGGATCAGGCTCGGAGTTTGATCCATGTATCGAATCTATTTCACATTGTGCCACAGGTTGAACTAGCTGAGATCCTTGTAAAGAATTCATTTGCCGACAAGGTGTTTTTTTGTAACAGTGGGGCTGAGGCAAATGAGGGAGCAATAAAATTAGCAAGAAAATGGGGAACGGCAAACGGCGGAAGATATAAAATAGTTTCTGCTCTAGGCTCTTTCCACGGAAGAACACTTGGTGCCCTCAGCGCAACTGGGCAAAAGAAATATCAAAAGGGATTTAAACCCCTAGCAGGAGGTTTTAAGTTTGTTCCATATGGAAAAATCGAGCCGCTAAGATCCGCCCTAGATGATGAAAAGGTGTGTGCCGTAATACTTGAGCCTATACAGGGTGAAAACGGTGTCGTAATCCCATCAGATGACTATCTGCCAAAAGTGAGAGAGATATGTACGCAGAAAAACGTACTTTTGATTCTTGATGAAATCCAGGTTGGGCTTGGAAGGACAGGTAGATTATTCGCATACGAACACTACGGGATAGAGCCGGACATAATGACACTTGCAAAGGCTTTAGGAGGTGGTATTCCTGCAGGGGCTGTTCTTGCCCGTGACGAAGTCGCACTATATCTAACCCCAGGTTCACATGGCTCGACATTAGGTGGGAATTTACTTGCTATGCATTCAGGATGTGCTGTTTTAGAAACGATCCTAGGAGATGGACTTCTTGATAATGCTGATTTAATGGGAAAATATTTTCTTCAAAAACTTAGAACTCTTGCAGATAAGTATAAATTGATAAGAGAGATTAGGGGTAAGGGGCTTATTCTTGGAATAGAACTCAGGAGTAAAGATATAGGTAAAGGAATTATCAAAAAGTGTTTAGAAAAAGGGGTTCTTCTTAATCTAACAGAGGAGAAGATTATAAGAATTCTTCCACCACTCATAGTTACACGCGAAGAGATTGATTTCGCAGTTGAAAAGCTCGATGAGTCTTTTCAAGCTGTGTCCTGAGTAGTGAGCTTGTCGAACTATCGAAGGGAGGTTTCTTAATGCCCAGACACCTTCTTAGCATCTTTGACTTAGAAAAAGAGGAGATCGAATCCCTTCTTAAGAGGTCTTTTGAACTAAAGCAATTAAAGAAAAGCGGAGGTTATGCTCATACACTAAAAGGGAAAGTTGTGGGCATGATTTTCGAGAAATCTTCAACCAGAACAAGAACTTCATTCGAGGTTGGAATGATAGACCTCGGAGGAACCGCTATATACATAAGCTCACGCGATACCCAGCTTGGTCGTGGGGAGACAATTTCTGACACAGCTCGCGTACTCTCATCTTATCTTGATGGAGTAATAATCAGAACATTTGGTCAGGAAAGAATTGAGGAATTTGCTAGAAATTCGTCGGTTCCTGTTATTAATGCCCTTACTGACCTTGAGCATCCATGCCAAATCGTATCCGATTTATTTACAATAAGGGAGAAGGGTATTGACATTCCGAAAATGAAACTCGCCTTTGTTGGCGACGGAAATAACATTGCTAACTCTCTTGTTGGTGCTTCTGCTATTTTAGGATTTCATCTAGCTATTTCGAGTCCCAAGGGATACGAGCCTAATAGTGATTTAATAAGACGTGCTAGTAGTATCAAAAACGAAAAAATTGAGATTATAAATGATCCGAAGGAAGCTGCAAAAGGAGCGGATGTGCTTTACACTGATGTCTGGGTGAGCATGGGTCAGGAAAATGAGATAAAAGAAAGGCTAAAGGTATTTGAGCCATATCAGATAAATAGTGAGCTCCTTACCTTTGCAAAGCCCGATGTATTGGTCATGCATTGCCTTCCTGCTCATAGGGGCGAAGAGATTACAGATAACATTGTTGATGGACCGAATTCAGTTATATTTGACCAAGCGGAAAATAGACTTCACACTGGAAAAGCTATACTTGAGATGTTTATTACAAGAAGTACGTAGTTCTATTACCTAGTGTTTAAACTATCTTAAGACAAACGGCTTTTAAATCACGGGAAATTAGTAATCCTCATCAATGCTGAATCGTGTAGGGTAATCTATATCAAATGCTCTTCTTATAGGTTCTGAGTCTAGAACGTAATAGCCGCCTTTAACAAAGATGTTTAGTAACGCAATCGGTGGACGAATAGACAAGCTTATAAGTTTAAATGGGTGAAGTGCATCGGCAGGGTCATAAACTGTAATTTCCTGTTGACCCGGCCCCTGGGCTAAAGCAAACGATGTAGAAATGAGGATTGCAAGAAAAAGAATGAATGTAGTTTTCATGGTTTTTTGTCCTCCATTTAAATATCTACATGATACTAGATTTAAATTATAATGATTTACATTACTGGTGTCAATGTGTGGTTTCATTCGGCATATTTCTTAAGAAATTTAGACTTTAAATGCGGCTCTACCTAAAAACTTGGCTTCGCCTCCTAACTCCTCTTCGATTCTTAAAAGTTGATTGTATTTTGCTATCCTGTCACTTCTTGAGGCTGAACCGGTTTTTATCTGTCCTGCTCCGGTAGCTACGGCTATATCAGCAATTGTTGAATCCTCGGTTTCGCCGGAGCGATGCGAGATTATGTAGGTGTAACCAGCTTTTGATGCCATCTGAATTGCATCAAGTGTTTCGGTTAGGGTTCCAATCTGGTTGACTTTAATAAGAATCGAGTTTGCAACTCCCTCTTTTATGCCTCTTGAAAGCCTATTTGTGTTTGTCACAAAAATGTCGTCTCCAACAAGCTGAACTATTTCCCCTATTTTTTTTGTAAGAATCTTCCATCCTTCCCAATCATCCTCTGCCACTCCGTCCTCAATCGATATAATCGGATATTTGCTGATCCATGATTTGTATAAATCAACTATTTGGTATTTATTAAGTTCTCTGTCCTCAATCAAGTAATTACCATTCTTATAAAGTTCGCTTGATGCCACATCTAAAGCTAAAGAGATTTCGCTTCCAGTTTTATATCCCGATTTCGTGATTGCTTCAAGTATGCATAAGATTGCTTCTTCATTTGATTTGAGATTAGGAGCGAATCCACCTTCATCACCTACGGATGTTGAATAACCCTTATTTCTTAGTATTCCCTTAAGAGTGTGAAAAATCTCAACACCTGCTCTTATCGATTCAGAAAAAGAAGTAAATCCAAGAGGGACAATCATAAATTCCTGAATATCAAGGTTGTTATTTGCATGGGCACCGCCGTTTATTATATTCATAAGGGGAACAGGAAGTATATTTGCTGAACTTCCCCCTAAGTAACGGTAAAGTGGTTGCCCATTTGAACTTGCGGCAGCTTTTGCCACAGCAAGTGATACACCGAGTATGGCGTTTGCTCCAAGCTTTGATTTATTTGAGGTTCCATCAAGCTTAATCATAATATTGTCTATATCTTCTTGTGCAGTTACTTGTAAGCCGATTATTTTGGGTGCAATCACTTCATTTACATTTTCTACCGCTTTTTGAACGCCTTTTCCTAGGTATCTATTTTTTGCCCCATCTCTTAGTTCTAGCGCTTCGTGTTCTCCTGTAGAAGCCCCGGAAGGCACAGCAGCTCTACCAAAAGAGCCGTCATCACACTTTACATCAACTTCAACAGTAGGGTTTCCACGAGAATCCAGAATCTCTCTCGCTTTTACGGAAACTATCGTTGCCACCTTAATTTTTCTCCAATCAAACCTTAATTTAGTGTGGAAATTACCATGAGAGAGTTTTTTTATCAAATTCTTTCAGTTGAGCAAGATTATTGTAAAATCATTTATTTGGAATTTTAACTCTGATGAAAAAAGCAATTGTCATTGGCTATGGTGTTAGTAGTCTTGGAGTAATAAGATCACTCGGATTGAAAGGTTTTCAAATAACGGCTATGTATTGTGACAAAGCGGATTTTAGTCATACTTCTAAATATGTTTATGAAAGAGTTAAAATCCCACATCCACGTATAGAAGAAAGGGAATTTATTGGAATTCTCATTAAGAATTCTTATAAATGGGAGGGGTCGTTGATATTTGATACCGACGATAATGTTGCAGTTAGTATATCAAAAAATAAACCTGAATTAACCAAGTATTACAAAATTGTAACTCCTGAATGGGGGATATTAAGAAAATTTATTGAAAAAAAAGAGACTTATAGAATTGCAGAAAGATGTAATGTTCCCTATCCAAAGACTCTTTTACCAAAGACATTAGATGAATTACATGAGATAAAAGAGAAAATAGACTACCATTGTATTCTTAAACCTGTACTAGGACATGAATTTATAAGTGAATTTAAATCTAAAAACTTTAAAGCTGATAATTACGATGAGTTACATTCCAAATTTAATTTATGTTTAAAATGGGGACAGGAGGTTATGATACAAGAGATAATTCCAGGACCGGCTTCAAATATGTATAATTACACGGTCTATATCAATTCAGAGAGTTGTATAAGTGCGAGATTTCTTCGGATAAAAGTAAGGCAAGATCCTCCTGAGTTTGGTATAACGAGAGTCGGAATTAGTAAAAATAGAGTTTTGGAAGTGGAGGAATTCGCGGAAAAATTATTAAAAAATCTGAGTTTAAAGGGATTGCTACTGCCGAGTATAAGAAGGATCCAAGAGATGACCAGTTCAAATTATTGGAAATTAATGCAAGAACGATAAGATCAAATTGGCTTGCAATATACTGTGGTGTAAATTTCCCATGGATTATATATATGGGTCTGGTTGAAAAAAAACAAATATGAAGTGAGGGATTATAGGAAGGATGTATATTGGATAGATCTAAATGCAGATATATTTAATTCAATTTTTCGTCATAATCAAGAAAAATTGGGATTTCGAGATTATGTTAAGCCATACCTAGCAAAGGATAAAACATTTTCTGTGTTATCAAAGCATGATATTATGCCATTCTTAAAAGAAATCGCTACGTTGCCAATAAGGCAGTACAGATTTTTTAAATCTATTTATAGACACCAATCACGAATGAAAGATTGTTAGAAAAGTATAGAGTTATAGCAAGGGCTTTGGTTAAAGCCATGTTTGGAACAAAAGTAAATGACGAATCAATCTGTTGCGCGAAGGCTTCTTGCGGAAATGGTAAGTCGAAAAGAAGAAGAAATTGAGCTTGCAAGAGCTGCGCTTCTTTTTGCAAAAGAGGAGTATCCCGGCCTAGACGTTGGGAAATATCTTCAAAAGCTTGAACTAATGACAGAAGAAATAAAAAGCCGTATCGGAAATAATACTGATCCTCATTTCTTAATAAGTGAAATTAATAGGTATCTTTTCACCGAAGAAGGATTCAGAGGAAACGAAGATGACTATTATGATCCCAGAAATAGTTTTTTAAATGATGTGTTAGATAGAAAAACCGGTATTCCTATTACACTTTCAGTGCTTTATATTGAGATTGCGAGTAGGTTGGGTCTGACATTATTAGGGGTAGGTTTTCCTGGTCACTTCATTGTTAAGTATTCGGGAATAGAGGAGGAAATCCTAATCGACTCTTTCAACAAGGGAAGTATTCTCTCTTATAAAGATTGTAAGGAGATTTTAGATAGAATCTACGGTGGTAGGATGCAGTTTCATAGCGAGTTCCTGCAACCTGTTACAAAGAAGCAAATTCTAAGCAGAATGCTTCATAATCTAAAAGGTATTTACCTTAATTCTAAAAACTATATCAAGGCTCTTTCTATTGTTGATATGGTCCTTCTTATAGACCCATTAGCTATTGATGAAATAAGGGATAGGGGACTTCTCTACTATAATCTTGAGTGTTTTACCCAGGCTCTATCAGACCTTGAGACGTATCTTAGACATGCCACAAAAGCTGAAGACGCTGAGCTAATTAGAGGCTATATACCGGTACTTAAGGGTCTAACTTCAAAGATAAGCTGATAAAATCGGCTTATACAAACGTTATTAAGAAGGCATAAGGAATCCACTCATATATCAATACCTACCAAGAAAATCAGTCCATCTGGTTTTGTGAAAAAAACTACTTGACTTCATTAACCAAAGTTAATAATATGTTGAATATAATAGACGTTAAACGTGTGATGTCAGATTGTGGGATGTATATTTCAGAATAAAGGGATTTTCATTTAAACCGTTCTGCGGAGCTCGCGGTAAGGTCTACAATCCCAATTCTGAAATCTAAAGTCGTGTGGTTGGAGGCAAAGGTGGGAGATTTTAAATTTAAAATCGCTGAAACTCAGAAAGAATTAGAAGAGTACTATCGTCTTCGTTATGATGTTTTTGTTAAAGAGCAGAATATATTTCCTGAAAGTGATATTGATGAATATGACCTTGATGCAGTGCATTTAATTGCAATTGATGGACCAACTGGAAAGGTAGTAGGGGGGGTCAGGTGCTACAAAAAGGAAGGAGATACTTGGTTTGGTGGACGACTTAGCGCCGCTCCCGGCTTTCGCAACGGACGAATAGGAGCAAATCTAGTGAGGCTTGCGGTAAAAACGGTAATGTCTAGAGGTGGCAAAAAATTTCTTGCATATATCCAGCCTCAAAATGTGAAATTCTTTGAAAGGTTAGGCTGGAAGAGCGTAGGAGAGCCCGTTATTTATCAAGATCTTCCTCATCAGTTAATGGAAGCGGATTTGGATTCAGCTTAGCAGGATGCATGATACAAGATACAGGATAAGAAGATTTATCATGATTAATGTATCGTGCATCATGAATCAATCAGTTTATTCGTGCAAATTCGTGTTTATTCGTGGCTAAATACTTAGGAGAAATAAATGCAAGAGCTAATTTCGGCTTTACGTTCTTCTCCTCGATTGACACAGAAGGGAAAACTAAAAAACCTCTGGCACTTAGTACCCCAGGTCTCTCAGGTTGACGGCAACGATGTAATTCTCGGTGACGATGCCGCAGCTATTAAAACCCAAGATGGTTACTTACTTCTTGCTGGTGAAGGTGTTTATCCGCCACTTTTAAAATCAAATCCCTATCTTGCTGGTCGTACCTCTGTTCTTACTAACGTTAATGACATATACGCTATGGGTGGAAGACCTCTAGCAATTGTAGATGTGCTTTTTGGGTCGGATTTTGAGGAAGTTAATGAAGTGCTTCGCGGAATAAGTGAAAACGCATCCCGTTATAATGTTCCGGTGGTCGGTGGGCATTTAACTCAGGAAATAGGTTTTTCTTCGCTTTCTGTATTTATACTGGGTAGGGCAGAGAACCTACTATCGGGTTTTAATGCTGAGGTAGATGATGATTTAGTTTTTGTTTCCAACTTTAATGGGGAATTTTATTCGGGATTCAATTTCTGGGATTCTTCGAGTAATTTGAGTGGAGAAGAAGCAATAAGACAGCTAGAGCTTTTGCCTCAATTAGCTGAAGAGGGACTAGCAGATACAGCAAAGGATGTAAGCATGGCTGGTCTTATCGGCTCTACATTGATGCTTCTTGAGGGTTCAGGAAAGGGAGCGGAAATTTATGTTGACAAAGTCCCTGCCCCTTTTGAAGTGCCTCTGAAAGAGTGGTTTCTTACATTTCCGAGTTTTGGATTTATTTTATCCCTGAGACCCAATAATACTCTGAAGGTTAAGGAGAGATTCAGAAAGTTAGACTTAGTATGTGAGAGGATAGGAAAGGTAATTTCAGGCCATCATCTCTTTTTCGTTAGTGATACAGGTGAAAGAAACCTTTTCTGGGATCTTAGCGTAGAACCTTTAATTGGATTAAAGATTCTAAACCCAAAATCAGGTAGATAAATGGCTGAAGAAAAACAACAGGTGGATAGAATTGTTTCAAAACTGGGAGAAAAAATAAAGACGCTCCGTACGGAAAAGGGCTGGTCTCTTCAAGAATTGGCTGAAAAATCCAGTATATCCGCGGCTGGGATTCACAAGATCGAATCAAATGGAATAATCCCGACTATAACTACTATGATGAAAATCGCTGATGCCTTGGGGAGAAAGGTTAGTTATTTCATCGAGGAAGAAGGGGAAAAGGGAGACGCTGTTTTTATCTCTTCACGAAAACGTGAAACTATTTTCACCTTTAAGAAGGGGTTAAGTCTTCAAGGTATTTCTGCAAAGAAATACGGAGATTTCATTATGACCGCAGCTTATGCGTTGGTGCAGGTTAGGGCATCAAGCGGGAAAAAACCGATGAATCACCGTGGAGAGGAATTAATCTATTGTCTTCAGGGTCAAATGGAGTTTCAGGTGAAAGGTAAAACCTATATCCTAAATCCAGGTGACAGTCTTCATTTTAGAACTCATCTGGAGCATAGTTGGAAAAATATAGGTGACGTTCAAGCAAGGTTAATATGGGTGCTTGCTGTACCACCGTCGTAAGATGTCGTATTTGATGCGCAGTGTGCATCAAATGGAAATAAAAGGAGGCCAAATTACGTGGGGATTAAAACTAAAAGGCAAGAAAAAGCCGAAAGCAAGCCAATGAAGTATTTGGGGGAGAAGATCGGAGAAGCCAATCAACTTGCTATACAAAGAATATTTTCTGTTGAACCTACCCTTGTTGACGTTGACACTGCATTGAATGTCATTCCTCGTATGACTCCAAATACCATACTTCATGCCGGGCCTCCGATTGAATGGGAAAGAATGTGCGATCCGATGAAAAGGGCTGTGAGAGGGGCTTTGATATTTGAAGGTTTAGCGGATAGTGACGAAGAGGCAGAGAAACTGCTCCGGGAAAATAAAATAAAGCTTTCTCCAAACCATCACCATGATGCAGTTGGTCCAATGACTGGAATCATTTCTCCATCTATGCCCGTGATTGTTACAAAGGATCTAACCTTTGGTAAAAAGGTTTACTCTACCTTTAACGAAGGTGGTGGTAAGGTCCTCTGGTTTGGTGCCTTCGGAGAGGAAACCCTTCATCGCCTTAAGTGGATACGGGATGTGTTTGGTCCCGTAATAAAGAAGGTTATTATAAAAGCCGGAGGTATTTCGATCTGGAATATCCTGGCTCAGGGGATCCAAATGGGGGATGAGTGCCATAATCGTCATGCGGCCTCTACGAATCTTTTCCTTAAGAATATTATCGAACCTCTTCTCTCAACAGATTTATCGCGTGATATTGCTATTCAGGTTTATAGATTTATTGTTGGGAATAGCCACTTCTTTCTTAATATCACCATGACGGCGTGTAAACTCACAATGGATGCGGCACATGATATACAGGATTCCACAGTAGTGACTGCCATGTCTCGAAATGGAACGGATTTCGGGATCCGTGTGAGCGGGCTTGGTGATAAATGGTTTATAGCTCCTTCTCCTTATCTTCTCGATGCCCTTTACAATCCTGGATACGGACCCAATGACGGCGCACCTGATATCGGAGATAGCTCGATCATTGAGACTATGGGACTTGGTGGGTTCGCCATTGCTGCTGCCCCTGCCATGGCTTCCTTTGCTGGCGGTGGTTTTCAAGAGGCCCTTAGTATAACAAAACAGATGAATTTAATTACGCTTGCTAAAAATTCTAAGTTTGCAGTCCCGGTCTTGAACTTTGAAGGAACACCAACAGGCATCGATATTCGTAAGGTTGTAGAAACGGGGATTCTTCCGAGTATAAATAGTGCGGTGATTCATAAAAGCTCTGGAGCAGGACAAATTGGAGCCGGTATTGTAAAGGCTCCTTATGATTGTTTCGCAAAGGCTATTATGGCTTATGGAGAGAAATATGATATAGCGGCGTAAGAAATACAATATTTGCCACGGAGGACACAGAGCAAAATACAAAGATTTTAAATGAAATATTTTTTCTTCCCTCCGTGATCTCTGTGCACTCTGTGGCTAAATTATGAGGAGAAAAGTGGTAGTAATTAGCACAGTTAAAAAAAACTTTTACCAGGATTCATTGAAGCTGATGCAGATTAGCCAAAAGCTGAGTGCGCTCCCAGGCATTAAAGAAGCCTCTGCCATTATGGCAACAGAGGCTAATCTAAGGATGCTAAAAGACACTGGGTTAATCAAGGTGATTCCAGATTCAGTTAATGCTAATGATTTGATTGTAGCAATTGAGGCAGAATCCGAAAACGTTGCAAAAGATGCCATAGAAAGATTGGATTCTTTTCTTGTTCCTCCACAGGTTGATGTTACTGCAAAAGCAGAATACAAAAACTTTGATTCTGCGAATAGTGCTCTTCCTCAGGCTAATCTTGTAGTCATCTCTCTACCCGGTCAATATGCAAAAATAGAAGTGGCAAAGGCAATTGAAAGAGGACTCCATACGTTTCTCTTTAGCGATAACCTAACGATTGAGGAAGAAATAGAACTTAAGGAAAGGGCAAAAGAGCGTGGACTTTTGATGATGGGGCCTGGATGTGGCACAGCAATTATAAATGGAACAGGGCTTGGGTTTGCAAATGTAGTAAGACGCGGGCCAATAGGGGTAGTTGCTGCTGCTGGAACTGGAATGCAGGAGGTTACCAGCCTGATCCACAATTGGGGCTCAGGGATTTCTCATGCTATTGGATTAGGTGGAAGGGATTTATCAGAAAATGTCGGTGGCATCATGGCAATGGAGGCCTTGAAGATGCTACTGGGTGATGAAGGTACGGAGGTCATTCTTCTTGTTTCCAAGCCGCCTTCCAAAAAAATAGCAAAAAAGGTGCTTGATGTGGTTCGTGAAGGTGAAAAACCTGTTGTTGTCTGCTTTCTTGGTAAGGAACTAAGTAAAGTATCAAATTCAAGCATTCCTGTAGTGAGCCCTTCGTCTCTGCTCAGGACAGGCCGGTCTAACATACGCTATTCTTCTGATTTAGAAGAAGCGGTTTTGGAGGCTTTGAAATTTATAAATGGGAATGGAAAGCAACCTCAAATTCTTTCCATTAAAAGCTGGGTGAAGCAGGCTGAGAAATTGGTGAAGTCTCTTGATTCTAAGCGGCGTTATCTTCGCGGTCTTTTTTCAGGTGGAACTCTCTGTTATGAAGCTCAGCAGATTCTCACTCCAATTCTGGGAAAGATTTACTCCAATGCTCCACTTGATAAAGAAATGAAGCTCGAGGATTCAAATCGGAGTAAACGTCATACCTGCGTTGATTTAGGTGAAGAGGAATTCACGGTGGGGCGTCCTCATCCGATGATAGATGCAACGCTAAGAAGTGAGAGATTGATAAAAGAGGCGTCTGATCCGAGTACGGCTGTAATACTTTTTGATGTAGTTTTGGGATATGCAGCTAGTCCTGACCCTGCTGGTGACCTGATTCCAGCGATTAAAGAAGCAAAGAAGATAGCAAAGAGTAAAGGACGCTCTCTGGCTTTTGTAGCCCACGTCTGTGGTACGGAAGATGATCCTCAGAATTTAAGATCGCAAGAAGAAAAACTAAAAAAAGCGGGGGTCTTGGTTTTACCTACAAACGCTCTTGCTTCTAGGATTGCAGGGTGGATTACAACGAGAGGTAAAAAGGTATTATGACAATCTAACAGAAGGTTTAGTGCATATACCTACTTCCCCCACTTGTGGGGGAAGGCTAGGATGGGGGGATAGATGCGAATATAACCCCCACCTTATTCCTCCCCCGCAAGGGGGGAGGAAATTTTGGATGAGGGAGAATAGATGAAGATAGCCGTAGTGGCATTCGGTGGAAATGCCCTTATGGAGAGCGGTGGTAAAAGTAGTTACTTCGAGCAGGCGATGAAGGCCGAAAAGATGTGTGGACAAATTCCGAAACTCTTTGATTTAGGCTACGAGGTTGTAATTACTCACGGGAACGGACCCCAGGTTGGAAATCTTCTCATGCAGCAGGAGTCTTTGGCTGATACTATTCCGCCAATGTCTCTAGATGTTTGTGATGCTATGACTCAGGGACAGATGGGATATATGATAGAGCAGACTCTAAGAAATAATTTTACTAAAAAAGGTATAAAGAAATCTGTTATTACTCTTGTAACTCAGGTAGTTGTTTCTGAAGATGACCCTGCTTTTCGGAATCCTACCAAATTTATCGGGCCATTTTTTAAGAAGGATGAAAGTATAGAACTTGAAAAGGAAAGAAGTTGGCAGATGAAAGAAGATTCGGGAAGGGGCTGGAGACGCGTGGTGCCGTCTCCAAGGCCGATTGATATTGTTGAAAAAGACGAAATTAGAGAGATGATAAATAGAAATTATGTCGTTATAGCATGTGGAGGCGGAGGAATCCCTGTGCTTCGTGATAAAAAGGGAAGGCTTAAGGGAGCAGCCGCCGTAATTGATAAGGATTTTGCAGCCGAGAGGATTGCAAGCCTTATCGGTGCAGAGATGCTTCTACTGATTACACCTGTAAAGCAGGTAGCAATTTTCTATGGGACTTCCAAGCAGAGGAATCTAAAAAGTATGACGCTCAAAGAAGCCAAGCGTTATTTTGCAGAAGGGCACTTTCCACCAGGAAGTATGGGTCCTAAGATTGAAGCTGCTATAAAATTTCTTGATTCGGGTGGGAAGCGAACAATCATAACATCACTAGAAGGCATAGATGCTGCAATAAAAGGAGAGGGAGGAACAGAAATAATTCCATGAAATTATATCCACCAATCGGTTGGTGCTCTGTATTTGATCAATTGAGTAAGGAGATGGATGTGAAAGAAACAAAATATGATAATTTCTAATTGCACTTTTCTCTTTTTTATACTAAGATAAGGGTTATGGATGAAATTATTATGAAACATACTAAAGAGAAGGAGGTGAAATAGGTGAAGGTAACTAGAAAGGTTTTTGATGCACATAGTCATATTGGCGAGTTGGCTGCATTCAAGTTTTACGACCTTAAAGAAGCAGTAAAACCTACAGTGATTGAATATCCATCCTCGAAGGAATACCTGAAGCATATGGATGAGTATGGTATAGGCAGGGCAATGGTTATATCCAATTATGGTGTGCCAGATTCAGGACAGCCGTTCACCCTTAATCCTATTGTGATTGATAGCGTCCACAAAGCCGACCGTCTTGTTGGTGCCATCTGGGTTTCAGGTATGGCAAAAGACAAGGAGCGGACGGAAGAGGCTTTGAAACATGTAAAAGAAAAAGGCATTGTAGCACTAAAGGCCACCTGTCTTCTTGGAGGGACATACAAGCCCAGTGAATGGGATGAAACGGCTAGAGGAATTTGGAACAGCATTGTTGATGCAGCGGAGAAAAATAATCTTGCTCTTCATATTCACACAAGTCCTGGAGGCGGCTCTGATGTTGGAAATGCCTTGGAGTTTGTGAGAGAATATGGAAAAAGGATTAAGGTGCATATAGTTCATATGGGAGGCGGCGTTAGCGGTCACATCAGGCTTGTTCCAAAATTTATAGAGCTAGTGCAGGATGGATATCAGGTTTATACTGATACCACATGGGCTATTGGATTTGGTTCACGCTGGTTGCTTCATGAGATAGAACGTACAGGCATAGGTGCTGACAATGTACTTTTTGCCTCTGATACACCTTGGGGAGATTTCCCTTCAGAATATTGGAAGGTTGAAGGAGCAAAGATTTCAGAAGAGTTGAAAAATAAGATTTTCTGGGAAAATGCCCAGAGGCTTTATTCTAGATGAAAAGCATAGCTACTAAGGCTCCAAGTCACAAAGAAGAAATGTATGTAGCAGCGTATTGCAATGTGTCTATACATTCTTCGTGTGTCAGTGTCTTTGTGGCAGAATAATTACACAAATAAACAAAAGGAGGTAATACAACATGGCGGTAAATAGAGTAAAAGGAGACAAACCACAAAAGGGACAGGCGATTGTCAATTATGAGGAAAAGGTATTCCCGGATTATAAAGCAAATCCGGGAGAGAGGGCATTATTTCTTGTCCATACGGTTCCGTATGAAGGATCGGTAGCCGGTATCAATATGCTTACGGCTATAAGGGCTCAGAGAAAGGGTTATGACGTGAGCGTCGTTTTCTATGGCCCGGCTTCTGCTATACCCGTCTATAGAGGCTGGCCCAACATTGGAGACGACGGTTACGGCGCCGGGATCCAGCTCTATCCCAATCTTGTTGAGAAAATGCTTAAGGAAGGAGTAAAGGTATATGCGTGCCGCTTCTCAGCCGCCTGCCTTCTCGGTGTCAGAGAAGAGGACATGTTAGAAGGCGTGAAGCCAATACATCCAACCGACATTCTTGACATAACGATCGAACATGCAAGAGCTGGTGCAATGATATTTAGCACTTGGACGGTTTAGAGGGCTGGTCTGAGTCCGTTATATTGGGTCTAAGAAAGAATTAACGGACTGTTGGAAGTATACGGATAACTATATCGATTCCGAAATAGCCAATTGCGGATTTCGGAATTCGGATTTTGGGTTAAAGACGTTCTTAAGTCCGCAATCCCTAATCCGCGTTCAGAAATTGAAAGGAGTGGCAGCATGGATTCAACAACCCTTAAAGTAGAGCTCCAGAGTTTTGGACTCCGTATACCTGATAAAAAGAATATAAGAAGGGGTGGAGCGGGCCCTACAGGAGGAATCCATCTAAAAATTCTTCCTGATACCGAGGGGAACGTACCTGTTGTCGGCGATTTCGTTGATTCTTCTCCTTATTACCTTGACCAAATAAATGGTGAATACTGGGTATTTAGAGATCACGTTGCCTTAGCTCAGGTGGAGTTTATGGGAGATGCGAGGTTCTACGAGCACACAACTTCAATGGGAACACCGATGCAAAAAATCGGCCTTCTTCACTGTCCGGCTACGTTTGCTACAACATTGCTTCAGACCTGCGTTTTCTGGGAAGACTACAGAAGATGCAAATTCTGCGGGATTGAACTTACCCTCAAGGATAGAGCAACAGTAGGATTTAAGGATGCAAAAAGCCTAGTTGAAACCATACTGCTTGCTAAGGAACTCGATGGTATCTCTAATATTGTTTTTACTTCAGGGGTTGCAAAAGATGAGGAAAAAGCCCTGAGGAAATACGCTGAGATATGCTCAGAAGTAAAAGCGGCTACTGGTCTTCCGATTCAGCTTCAGATAATTCCGCCTGAGGATCTCAGTTGGCTTCGAAGGCTTAAAGATTCTGGTGTTGATGCCCTGGGGGTTCATATAGAAACCTTCGATCCTGAGGTATTTGAAAATATTACTCCGGGGAAGGCGAAAATCGGGTTTGATAAATATGTTGAAACATGGAAAGAGGCAGTGGATGTTTTTGGAAGATGGCAGGTAAGCACTTATGTACTAGCCGGGCTTGGAGAAAAAATAGAAACCATAATAAACGGGGTTGCTCTCTGTGCCGACATAGGTGTTTATCCATTTATCGTTCCTTTCCGCCCAATTGCAGGAACACCGATGGAGAATGTGAGGCCTCCGGAACCTCATGTGATGGAATACGTTTATACTGAAGCTGCAAAGATACTCTCAAATTATGAGGGAGGTTCAAAAAGCAGTAGGGCTGGGTGTGTAAGCTGTGGTGAGTGTTCTGCACTACCTGATTTTGAAAAGGCTTTGAAGCCCAGCAATGTAAGATTTAAGAAGACTCTTAAACATCTTAATGTGAGTTGATTTATTTTTGAACTCAAACTAATTTATTCCTTCCCCCCCTATGCGGGGGAAGGCTAGGATGGGGGGATGAATACCCCCACCTTAATCCTCTCCCTCAAGGGGGAGGAAAGGTAAGGTAATGAGGTGAAATAGAATGGCTCAAAATAATTTGCGTGTGATCGTAGTTGGGGGAGGCGCTGCCGGGATTTCTGCGGCTTCTACTGCAAGAACTGTTAACCCAGAGGCTTCAGTTATCCTTTTTACAGAGTATGAAGACGTAGCATATAGCCCCTGTGGAATACCTTTCGTACACGGCCGTGAAATACCAGATTTTAAGGGTCTCTTTCTTCAGACTTCTGAGCACTATGCTGAGATTGGAATTGATTTAAGGTTTCAAACAACTGTTACGGGAATTGACCTAAATAAACGTACGGTAAGCGTTGGTTCTCAGGTATTTGAATGGGACCGTCTTATTATTGCCACAGGATTTGAATATGAAAAACCTGATATTCCGGGAAGTGATTTAGAGGGATTGCACTATGTTAAAAACATTCGTCAAGCCATGGAGTTTGATAAGATTCTTGATCAGATAAAGAAAGTTGTCGTCATGGCCGCGACACCACTTGGTATTGAGATGACTGGAAATCTTGCGCATCGAGGACTTGAAACTCATCTAGTGGATGAGGGGGGTTGGATAATGTCTGAGGTTGCCGATCCCGACATTATGGAGCCTGTGCAGAAATCCCTTGAAGAACTTGGAGCGAAGATCCATTTTGGTGCTAAAGTCATCGAATTCAAAGGTTCAAATGGAAAGGTGAAAACTGTTAGCACAACAAATGGGGAAATAGATTGCGATGTTGTGATTGTTGCCACACATAAACAACCTAACAATCGTCTTTCACGAGAAGCAGGGATAAAGATCGGTTCAACTGGTGGAATTTTAGTAGATGACCATATGCGAACGTCTGTGAAGGATGTTTATGCGGCAGGAGACTGTGTAGAGGTTATTCACGGGGTGACAGATATTCCTATTCAGGGGCTCTCAGGAAGCCATGCATATTCTCAGGGAAGGGTTGCGGGGGCCAACGCCGCAGGCGGTGACCGCGCTTACGATCCAGTTTACGTACCTTGGGGTATGGTTGGTGGGAAGGTTCAGATAGGCGGAGTGTCTCTTGGCGAAACTCTGCATAAGGCATTAGGGATACCCCATTTCGTTGCTGTTGCCCAGGGAATTTCAAGGGCTAGATATTATCCTGGCGTGAGTAGGATTCGTGTAAAGCTTATAGCTGATCCCAAGACACTTCGTGTAATGGGTGCTCAGATGGTAGGGGGTGAAGGGATTAAAGAAAGGGCTGACTTTCTAGCATTTTCGATAAAACGTGGAGCCACACTACATGACTTTGCATGGATGGAAAATGTTTATTCTCCTCCGATTGGGGCGCTAATGGAGCCAATCGCTTTAGCCGCACAGGCAGGATTGGCCGAGTTGGCAAAGAGGGGATATCAGCCTCCAAAATTTGCTGGTGCAGAATAAAGGGAAGTTTAAATGACTGGAAAAAAATCCTTCGGCGAGTGGTTAAGAAAAAACGCTGAAACATATCTGCTTGAAGCTGCTTCTGACGAAATGATTGCCCGTTATCCCGAATTCTGTGCGAAGCCTTATCGTGATAAGGGATTTATTCCTTTTTTCTGGCGAAATATTTTTGTCCCTATTTATTCAAGGATTCCCTGGAGTGTTCGTAAGAAAATGATTCTTCTTTCTTCTTATCCGACTGGGGAGCGCCCGCATTGGAAAAGAATAAGTTATTAGCCACAGAGTGCACAGAGATCACGGAGTAGTGG
>Ga0209751_10001501_pt1 | contig 23951 bp, 43 predicted proteins | sample RifCSP13_1_FD_184019 | JGI IMG/M metagenome (GOLD analysis project Ga0209751, IMG submission 184019) | Soil microbial communities from Rifle, Colorado - Rifle CSP2_sed 13_1 (SPAdes) (version 2) | ecosystem: Environmental > Terrestrial > Deep subsurface > Rock core/Sediment | place: Rifle...
GAGCCGCTACGACTGCGTGGGCCTGCGGCTGGTGCTGCGCTAGTCTCCTTATAGCGGGCGATTCTCGAAGATTCGAGGAGGATAGGCCATGGAAGGATGCTGCAAGAGCGGACCCGAAGGCGTCCTGGCGACCTACGACCCCGACAAGATCATGGAGCCCGTGAAGGCCCGGATCCGTGCGGAGTTCGTCGGCCTGATCCCCGAGGAGGCCTGGAACAGCCTCGTGAAGAAGGCGGTGGACAACTTCTTTTCCAAAAAGGACGCCTACAACCAGTGCGACAAGAGGTCCGATTTCGAGAGTCTCACCCATGGTCTCCTCGTCGAGGACGTCAAAAAGAGGATTCTGGCGTTCCTGGCGAGCCCGGAATGGACGGAGAGATGGGACGGGGAGAAGGGGAAGAACGTCATAGGGGAGGCCGTCGGGCTGATCATCAAAGACAACATCAGGGAGATCGTCGCCGCAGTCCTCGGCGACGCCGTACAGGGATTCATTTCCCAAATTCGGAACCGATTGTCTCAGGTCTGAATAAACAATGAAGATGAAGACCTGCAGCAGCCACGCGCCCCCAGTGGATGCGGTCCGTTGCGTCTGGTGCGGAAAGACTTATTTGCTCTGCAAGGCGCACGCCGCCATGTTCACCGGATGCGCGAAGGATTGCCGGGCCAATATCGTGCGCCTACTCAACAGGCTCTGGAAGACGAAGCTTGGGTCGGAAGAGGAAGCCCAAATCCTCGGCCGACTGAGGAACCCGCCCGAGCCCGAACCCAAGAGGAAAAGGAGAAAGGAGGCACGCCATGCTAGATCTGTGCGCCGAGTGTCATAAGCTGTTGGGATGCGACACGGCCCATCCCCTTTCGGGCCGGCCAGACGCGTGCGGCATCTGCAGCGGATACCGTCTGCTCGTCCACTGTCACTGCAAGGCCGCCCAGGAGATCGCCTTATACAACGCCGCCCTCAGGAGTTTCGTCCTGGGGATGCGGGCCGGGTTCATCGAGAACATGCAGAACAAAGGCGGCTGGCGGGAGATCCACTACGGCTTCGCGGCGCGGAAGGTCCTGGAGGAGGCCGGGGAGCTCGCCGAGGCGCTCATCGGGGGGCACAGCAGGGACTGGCATGTTCCGGTCATGCGGGAGGCGGCCGACTTGGCGAACTTCGCCATGTTCATCCACTCGCGGGCCGGCGCGGAGGCCTCCGCGGCCAGGTCGATCGAGGCGAGGGTAGGCGAGCGCCTAACGAGAGGTTAATACGAAGGAGAATCTGTGATGGATCCAGCGAAGGAGAAGATGCTGGCGCGCGAGCTAGGCTCGATCGTCAACCACCGCGTCCTTCTGGTTTCCGACTCGCTCGCCACGTTCTCGATGGGGTGCGTCGGCGCGGTCGTCGAGACCGCCTGCAAGCGGAAGTTGGCGCCTCCCGTCGGGGATGAGAAAGGCCCGATGTACGACGCGATCCGGTTCGGCCGCCCGGCGAAGGGGGAGATGATGTGCGAGAAGTGCGCGTTCCTGACGGACCTCGCGAAGATGAACCAAGCTACCGCATCGAGGAGATAAACAAAAACGGGCGAACGCGGCATCGAGTAATCGCGCTCGCCCGCCTGGAGAGAGGGGAAAACACAAATCTATCTGTTATAATCATACCGGGACGGCCGTTCTGAGGCAAGGAGCAAATAATGGGCCACAGGATCTTCGCCGACGTTGAAACCACGGGCCTGAAAGCCTATACTTCACATGTGGTCGAGGCCGCGATCGTGGTCCTGGATGAACATCTGGAAGAAGTCGACCACTTCCAGACCTTTTCCAACCCCGGCGAGGAGGCCCTTCAGCAGGCCTCCCCGGAAGCCCTCAGAGTGAACAGGATCTCCCCGGAGGACCTCCGGGCCGCCCCGCCCGCGGAGGACGCGGCAAGGGCCCTCCAGAGCTTCCTGGGACGCTATCCGGGGCCGATCCATGCCTTCAACAACGACTTTGACCTCTGGTTTCTGGCCCGATCGCCCTGGTTTGTTCCCTCCCGGCAGTGGGGGGAATGCGTCATGCTCGCGGCGATGAAGGCCATGAAGGAGGCGGATGCCCTGGAAACGCGGTGGGATGGAGGCCCCAAGTGGCCCCGTCTCGAGGAGGCCGCCCGGTTCTTCGGGATCCCGGTGGCCGAGAGCCACCGGGCGCTCGACGATGCCAGGACGGCCTCGCGCATCTACGCGGCGATCCTGAGGAGCCGGAAGGATGTGGACCTGCTGGACGAAGCAAGATCGCTCATGGACGATGGGTACTGAAGGCGAAAAGACGCCAGCCCCGAAGCCCCCGGGCCCGCCCCCGATCCCTCTCTCCTGGATCAGGGCCGCGCAGAGGGGGTGCTCCCAATGCCTCGGCCCAGTCCGGGTGCCCCCGGCCGGGGCGCCCTTCTCCCAGGGCCCGCACATGGGCCGGTACCTGTGCATAGAATGCTGGACGCTCGTCTGGAACGAACACCCGGAGCACCTCGCCGACGAGGACACCAAGAAGTACGTCGCGGAGGAGGCCCGGGTGATCCGGCTGAAAAGGCAGGCCTCGGTCCTGTACCAGGACGGGAAGTGCCGCGTCTATGTCTCAACGCGGGGGACGCTCGTCTTCGACCTGGCAGCGGATTCGGACCACCCTCCACACGAATTCGATCCGGACAGGTTCCTGATGCTGATCCGCGCAGTAGAGGCCGTCCGCGGGAAGCTGCCCGCCGCGTTCCTGGTGGACGCTCCCATCCCGATCGAGAAACCTTGACAAACCGGATTCTGTGGGCTATATTCCATTCCGTGACGAGGTCACCGTGAGGCGAGTCGGCCATGTCCCATAACCTGTGGCGCGCGGTCGGGTGTCACATTCCTTCGCGGGGTGCGATCCCGGCAGGCCCCTCTAGGAACGACCTCGTCACAACGCTCCTTTACCGGGGCGTGAGGATTGCTCCAGGAGTCCTACCGTAAAAACCCGCGCCACAGATTATGGGGCAGACGATCCCTGCGGAGGAAATGCAATGACCGGCGAGGGGGAGAGACAGAGACGCGGTTGCTTCTCCTTGCTCTCCAGATTGAGCCTTATTGCCTGTCTCGCCCTGTCCTTCTGCAACGCCTATTTCAAATGGGAAAAGCGTTCCGAATCGAACATCCTCGGCGCCCACGGTTCCTGGGTCCTTTTCGGGCTGGCGATCCTTGCAACGGCCTGGCTCTGGCGAAAAATTTAGGCGATGAAAATCATCACCCTCTACGAGCCCTGGGCTTCTCTCATCGCCCGCGGTTTCAAGAAGTGGGAGACGAGAGGCTGGCCCACGTCCTATCGCGGGTGGGTCGCTATTCACGCCGGGAAGAACAGGAACCACGTGGACGACCTCGGGTTTCTCCTCGTCGCCGCCGGCGTCAAGAAGAGCATTTTCGACCCGGATCCTTTCCCGGCCAATTGGCCCTTCGGGTGCATCGTGGCGGCGGCCGACCTGGTGGACTGCGTCCCCACGGAGAAGGTGACGCCCTCGGCGCAGGAGAGGGCCTTCGGCGACTATTCCCCGGGACGCTTCGCGTGGATCTTCGGGGTCGTGAGGCGGACGAAGCCGCTTCTCTTCCGAGGCATCCCGGGGCTCAAGGATCTTCCGTTGGCGACCGAGCTCGCCTTGGAATATTTCGACAAGGCGAATGTGACCGTTTAAGGAGAGGCGACCATGGCGCAGGCGTACACCGACAAGACGTTGAAGTGCGTGGACTGCGGGACCGAGTTCGCGTTCACGGCGGACCAGCAGGCCCATTTCGCGGAGCTCGGGTTCACCAACGAGCCCAAGCGGTGCGGCCCGTGCCGCGCCGCGAAGAAGCTCAAGCACGGCACCGGCGGCGGGGGCGGCGGCGGGAGGCCCGCGTGCCGTTCAAGCCCCGCGGCGACAAGCCCGTCTACTGCAGCGCCTGCTTCGAGAAGAAGTAACGTACCCGGCGGCAACTATGGGAGAGGCTCGGCGGGAGATTTACGTCATCGTCTGCCAGGACGGGAATCCCCATCCAGGCCGCCAGGATCTCACTCTGGGCGAGGCCAGGAAACGGATCGTCGGTCTGGGGGTCCCGTTCACGTCGATCGACGCCTTGAGCAACATCTGCGGGCCCCATCGGATCCAGAAGTTCGTCTCGGACGGAGAGGCCTTCGACCCGAGGACGCAAGGAGGCTGATTTTTGCGAGGAGGATAGGCATGAGCACGAAAAAGCTGGTCGCGTTGGCGATCCTGGCGACGTCCCTCATGGGATGCACATCGGTCGAGAGGATGTCCGACGAGGACCTGGCCGCAGGTATCCAGGTCGCGGCCAAGGGGGCCGCGCAGTACGGGCTCGGCTACGTGCTCAACAAGGAGCCGGCCGCGGCCGCAAAGGTGGCCGAGGCGGCCCGGATCGCCGTGCGCGTCATCAGGGAGAACGTCCTGCCGGCCTTCGCGGCCGCATCGAGCGAGCAGGTCCTGCGCAAGGCCGTCGAGACGGCCCTCGACGAGCTGACGGCGAAACTGACGCCGAACATTGTCCTGGCGATCCAGCTGGCCCTCGACCTCGTGGCCGCCCAAGTGGAGCTTCCGAGCAACCCGGCAGACCACCTGAGCCCCCGCGCCCGCGGCGCCCTCGTGGCCCTCTTCAGGGGCCTCGCGGCTGGCCTCGATGATGGGGCGGCTTTGGCCCCGGTTCGAGAAGCGCCTCCGGCGAAGCTCTTCTGGCCCAAACCGTGAAGGCGCTGGCGAACCCATTCCCGACGGGCGTCACGCGGCTTTGGTAGGCCGATGCTCGTTCTGAACGCGCACATCGACACGATCCCGCCAGGCGCCCGCTGGGTGGACCGGCGCACGCCGCTCGGGAATCCCTTCAGGATCGGGCGAGACGGCACGCGCGAGGAGGTCGTCCGAAAGTACAGGGAGTGGTTCGGGAGGAAGGTCCAAACGGACCGGCGGTTCCTCGCCATCGTCGAGAAACTCCGGGGCGTCCCTGCTCTCGTCTGTTGGTGCGCCCCGAAAGCCTGCCATGCCCAAGTGATCGCGGACTACCTGGAGAGGACGCCCATATAAATCTTTCCGGCTGGCGCCGTTTTTTTTCTTGACTCCAGGTAAACTTTGGTATAGACTAGGGTGTAGTAAGGACAGGCTGCGAAGGAAATGGAGGCCGTGATGGGGCATCCGGACCAGTTCGACTGGCATTACAAGCCTACGGGCTGGAGCGGTGCGCCGTGCCCTATATGTGGATGCCCGACCAAACGCCTGAAGGCGATTCACAGGGCTCTCAAGGCCGATGAAGCCTTCCGGTATCGCGCCCTTTGGGTCAAGCGGATCAAGGTGTGCTTCGGAACAGACTTCTCCATAGAGGTGCTTCGGTGAGACGCCGCTGGCTCGTCTCCTACATCGCGGGTTCTGGATGGCCGGTCCTACGGTACTTCCCGACGAGGCCCCGCGCCTGGGCGTTCTACCAGAAGCTCCTCCGGCGCCCGCGGCCGCCCTTCGAGCAGTCGATCCAGCAGGAAGTTTTCCCGATCAGGTTCGAGGACGTCAAGCTTCTTGGTGTTGACAAGGAAAACAAGTACTGGACCGTGCGACTTCGCGTCGCACACCGCCAGCGACCAGTAAAGGCGATGGTGGATGTCCACTTTGAATATGACGACCTGCGGGAGTCTCTGAAGGAACCGTTTGGGTTCGAATTGCCGCAAAAGCATCCCGGGAAGCGCGCTTGGAACAAGTTTTTCGTGGGGCGAGGCCGATGAGCGTCGTGGTCAGGCCGAAGGGCCTGAGTTTCTTGGGCCTCTCCAAGGATCTGGTCTTTGAGATCGGTGTCAAATGCGGCCGGGGCTTGCGAAGATTGGACGTGATCTTCCCCGCGGAGGAGATCATCAAACTGGGCGACCGACTCAAGGCACATAATCGGGAGAACTGGGGCCACGCCTTCTGGCACTACCAGCATGACCTGCCGATCCCCTGCTCCTCGTGCGTCCTGGTCGGCAAGAAGGTGGTCCAGTGCAAGGAGGGGAACTGCGACGTCCACAAAACCAGAGAGAACGAGATCTGCTTCAAGGTGGTCGACGCTCAGGAGGGCCGATGACCAAGAACGACGTCAAGGACTGGAAGGACCTGCAGATTTTCGCCCGCACACGGGCGAAGGGAAGCGCCAAGAGGAACGACCCATGGGCATGGGCCTACTGGCGCAACACCGCGCTATGGGCCGAGCTCATGAAGGAAGACTCCTGTATGATGGACTCCCTGAACTGGCTCTCCGGTATGGGCGTCCTTTTGTCCCAAGCCAAGACGTACGGGCGCTTCGACTTCACCATCGCGGCGCTCTTCTACTCCCGGGCGAAGTGGCTGGCGATCATGCTCCGCAACCGCGGGATCAAGGTCCCCCGAGCGAAAGGTCCCTCTCTCGATTGGCTTCATACATTGGAGCGCTAAGCCATGGACAAGAAGATCCAGCAACTCGTCCCGGCCGTCCCGGGCTGGAAGGTCCTCACTTTTTGTGGCGGGTGCGATTCCCCTGAAGAGGCCAGTATCCTCGACGACATCGCCTGCTGGGCCCTCGTCGTCGATCCCAGGAATGGTCAATGCGACATCTGCCCGGTCACCAGCTTCGGGGATTACATGGATCTGGACAACGAAGGCACGGACTTGGTCGCCATCCTCGGCCCCTCCGAGGACCCCTCCAAGTACAAGGATGAAATCGCCCACCGCTTGAAGGAGGAGCGTGCCCGCAAGCAGGCGCAGAAACCCCAAGCTTAAGGATTGGCGGCATGATCGTCGACGTGACGCAACGGTGGCGCGGGGGCCGGGAATCCTACCGGCCCGCCGGCGAGGTCATCCGGACCGAGGAGTACGACGTCGTGTCCATGAGGGGCAAGGATCCCCGGGCGGTCGCCTTCGTCGAGGAGCACCACTACAGCCACTCCTTCCCGGCGGGGCGGTTCTCGTTCGGCCTCTACCGGACGGGCGAGCTCTCGGGCGTGGCCGTCTTCAGCGTGCCGGCCAACGCGGCCGCGCTCACGAACGTGTTCCATTGCCGCCTGGAGGACGCGACGGAGCTGGGGCGGCTCGTCCTCCTCGATTCCGTGCCCGCCAATGGGGAAACTTGGTTCCTGGGGAAGGCCTTCGCGGAACTCCGACGCGAAGGACTGGCCGGGGTGGTGAGCTTCAGCGATCCGGTCCCGCGCCGCACGGCCGACGGGCGCGTGATCCACGCCGGGCACATCGGGACCATCTACCAAGCCTTCAACGGTGTCTACCTGGGTCGCGGACGTGCTCGGACTCTCCGCCTTCTCCAGGACGGGCTGGTGTTCAACGACCGGACGGCCCAGAAGATCCGGGGCCGTGAGCGCGGCTGGGAGGGCGCGGCCAGGACGCTCGTGGAGAAGTACGGCGCCGCGCCCATGGGGGACGAGGACCCGACCGCGTGGCTCCGATATTGGCTCGGACAGCTCACGACCCCCCTTCCGCATCCGGGGAACCACAAGTACGCCTGGGCGCTCCACCGGGCGGTGCGGCGGCTCTTACCGCCCTCGTTACCGTACCCAAAGAAGCTTGGAGCTTAAGTATGTGCGTGAAAATCGACGGGCACTTCTACTGCTGGCGGATAAAAGCGAAGCGGGTGTATCTCGTTCACTCGTGCAAGAATCGGAAGAAGAAGACTCACGAGCGAGTCGCGGTCTGGAGGCCGAGCACTTCATGAACATCCGCGGAGCGCTGAAGAAGGCCCAGGAGATGTTCGGGCCGAAGGCCCTGGTGCAGGCACGGAAGTGCTCCCATTGCAAGCAGAAGCCGGGGCGACCGCCGCTCTGCTCTGGCGTCGGGTCGCACATCCAGCCGTGCCCCGGAGGCCTTCCTTATTTCTCGATCGGCCGGATCATGCTGGGGATGTTCAACGAGATCAATGGCGAAGGCATGTCCTGGGAAGAGGCCTTCGCACGCGCGGAGGCGGCCCAGCACCGCAACGGCTGCCGCCGGTGCTGGCGGAAGCGACCCTGCAGGCCGATCCGCGCCATGGAGAAGGCGATCGCGGACCTCAGGGATAAGGAGGTTCGCCATCACGGCCTGTGGTGGTCCATCAGAGAAGGAGCCTGAACGTGGCGCGGAGGATAGGGAGGATTGCCGTCGAGGAGATCAAGCTCGAAGGCGGGATCGTGGTCCGGGTCACCCTGGAGAAGGAATCCGGCACGTTCCACGCGCAGTACGACGAGGTCTTCAAGGGCGACCAGATCGAGCACCACGGCGGAGAGAGCTGGCAGAACAAGGACCTCGATGCGCTCCGCAAAGAAGTCCATGAGTGGTACAAGGCGAAGATCCAGCTCAAATGGGAGCCCGTCATTGTGATCTATCCGAACCGTGGCTATGAGCACGGCAGGGAAACGAACGTCCTCGGTTCTAGCTTCACGCGCCTCATGCGGGCCAAGAAGATCAAGGGCGACGAGTACGAGTGGAGGAGCTGGGCATACTCCAAGCCGAACAACGGCCCGTTCGTCCATGACAAAGATATCACAGTCTATCCCCCCGGAGGGAATGAGGGGCATCCGATGGCCTTCGGGTCCGACGAGGATCCGCCCGTCATCGTCCCGTACACGCCCGAGCGGTGGCTCGCGCTCCTCCAGCTCATCGAGATGGAAACTAAGCTCCGCGAGAGGCTCTGCGAGATCGTGAATGCCGGCGAGGCCAAGCTCGACGCGTTCCTCGGGCGCGTCCGCTCGGCGGGCCTTCTGGCGTTCACTCCAAAGGAGGGGAAGTAGGGATGGGGACATTCCGTTGTGGGGCCTGCGGGCGCGTGTTCAAGTACGGAAACGCCCGTACGACGAAAGGCCGGACGAGCAGGAGGCGGCGTGTCCTGGCAAGGCATTCGGCCAAGTGCCCGAACCAGATAAAACTCGAAGACCTGTGCAGGCTTCATCGATGAGCGGCGGAACAAGGAGGCTCGCGTGGAAATCGCCAACTTAAAGAGCATTATCACCTACTGGCTGACGAGGATCGCGTTCTTATTCCGCCCCAAGTACCACGTCTTCACGTCGATCCAGGCTGCCCTTAAAACACTGCCGAATCGAGGAGGAACGCTGGTTCTGGGAGTCGGCGACCATAAGGTCGGGATGGGGCTCGCCCTCCCGCTTCACAAGCCCCTCCGGATCGTCGGCGGCCGGTTCGTGGGCGTCGGTGAGAGCCTGCTGAACTGCCCGGAAAGCGGCCACATCATGATCGAGGGGGCGACCTTCGAGCACCGCATCCACGCGAGGCCGATCTTCGACGTCTACCTCGCCTTGGAGTCCGCGATGCGCCGCCTGGAGGATATCTCCGATCCGCGCGCTGACAAGGTGAGAAGCGTGATGGAAACGATCCGGCTGGACCTGACCGACGGCGAGCGGAACTGGCTCGATCAACCTTATCGGGAGCCTTAATGGATTCGTTGCGCTCCTGGTCGGACTATAATTTGAGAAGGCGGAAGGCGTCAACGACCCCGGCGCACAATACAGGCAAGGTGAGCGCGAATGGCGAAGGTAAAAGACCGGCATCCGAACCCGAGGATCGAGGACTTGTGCAAGCCTCACGAAAGACGGGCGCGATGACGGTCTACGTCGATCCCCTGGTAAACAACGGGTGGGTGCTTTACGGAAAGCTCGTCCACTCCTGCCACATGTGGGCCGATATGCCGGAAGAGCTTCACGCGTTGGCCGCGCGCATCGGCCTCAAGAGGGAATGGGCCCAGGAAAAAGGAAGTGTGCTCCACTACGACCTCACGCCGTCAAAGCGCGAAGCCGCCTTGAAAGAGGGGGCCGTCGCCTTGTCCTTGAGGGACGCCGTAGCGAACTGGCGTAAGCGGAGGAACGTGGAACGGGAGCTCGTGGCCCGCTCAAAAATACAGCCATGACCTTGTATCGTTTTCGCGGCAGCGCAGTCCTATTCGATGGAGGAACTGCGCTGTGATCATTTGGCTCGCGCTCGTGGTCCCGATCCCCGCGGCCGCGGCGCTCTACTGGAAATTCCACCGCAAGCTGACCCTGTGGGAGGTCGGCCTCCTCGTCGGGGTACCGATCGTCCTGGTGGCTCTCTCCAAGATCATCATCGAGACGGCCCAGACGTCCGACACCGAATTCTGGGGAGGCTACGCTGAAAGGGCCGAATACTACGAAGACTGGAACGAAAGGGTCTTCTGCCGGCATCCGGTCTATCGGACAGAATCCTACACTGACTCCAAAGGGCATACCCAAACCCGCGAAGTCTTCGTCGGTTACGAACACCTGTACGACGTGGACTACCATCCCGAAAGATGGGTTCTCGATCATTCGCTCGGAGGAAGCCTCGGGGTCGACAAAGCCTGCTTCGAACGCTTGGCCGCCCAGTTCGGGAACAGGACGTTCGTGGACCTTCACCGGAACTACCACACCGACGACGGAGACAAATACGTCAGCATGTGGAAGGGCGAGCCGGAAAAGATCGAGCCGATCACCGTCGCGCGCTCGTATGAGAACCGGATTCAGGCCTCGACGTCGGTCTTCAACTTCAAGCCGGTTTCCCCGGAGGACGCGCGGTTCTACGGGCTTCACGAATATCCGAGGGTGAACGGCCATTCCCAAAGAGTCGTCCTGGGGCATGCCGGCGCATCGACCATCGAAGGCGAACGGAAACTCCAATACTGGAACGCCGTCCTGGGAAAATCCAATCAGATCAGGATCTTCGTCCTGGTCTTCCGCGGCCAGTCAATGCAATCGGCCATCGAACAGCAGAACTACTGGAAGGGCGGGAACAAAAACGAATTGGTGGCCTGCGTCGGGATCGACCCGGCGGCCTCAGTCCAGTGGGCGTACGTCTTCAGCTGGACCGAGGTGGATGCCATCAAGACCGAGGCACGCGATTTCTTGATGGGACAGAAGACGCTTGATATCGGGGCCTTCGCCGACTGGATCGGACCGGCCGTGAAGGAAAAGTGGATACGCAAGAAGTTCGCCGATTTCAGCTACCTGACAGTGGAGCCGCCCCTGTGGGCCGTGATCCTGACCTTCTTCGTGACGCTTCTGGCGTCGGGAGGGGTCTTCATGTGGGCGTTGCTCAACGATGTAGATTCGCAAGGACCGGATCTTTGCGACGCGATGAAGCCTCGGTTGAAGAGGTTGACCGCGTGGTTCGAAAACCTGAAAATCGGGATTAGGAGGATATTCGCATGAAATGGCTCGTCGGCATCGGAACCGTAGTCGTCCTGGCGCTCGTCGGAGTGCTCATGTACGCGAGCTACAACAACACGGAGGTTCGGCTACGGAACGCCGTCACCGCTCAGCAGAAATCGAACGAGGCCGTGTTCGACAACTGTTGGAAGACCATCCAGCAGATCGCCCAGGTGACGGACCGCTACAAGGACGGCTTCCGGCAGGTCTTCGTCGATCTCACCGAGGCGAGGCACTACGACAAGGGCGGGACGCTCTTCAAGTGGATCACCGAATCGAACCCGAACTTCGACCAGGGACTTTACCAGAAACTGGCAAACGCCATCGAGACCCACCGGCTGTCCTTCACGCGCGAGCAGCAGAAACTCATCGACCTCAAGCGCGAGCACGACGACGTCCGGATGACCATCCCGGGCCGGTGGTTCGTGGGCGGCAGGCCGCCTGCGGCAATCCAGGTCGTGACGTCGAGTCGAACTGAGAAGACGTTCGTGACGGGCAAGGACGACGACCCCTAGCAAGGAGGATGTGATGCGCAAGACCAGAGCAAGGTTGGGGGGGAATCCTGACGCGACGCTGAAGGAGGCTCGCGTGGACATCGCCAACATAAAGAGCATAAAAGACCGGCATCCGAACCGGATCGTCGATGCGCTTCCGGACGGGACGACTATCGAGAGGTGGTTTGATCGGGGCCTCCTCCACCGCGCCGGCGCGCCGGCGCGCGTGGAGAAGTGGCCCGACGGGACCCGGGTCGATAGGTGGTACGACGGCGGCCGGATGATCGAGGCCGTCCTGACGGCGCCCGATGGCGCAAGGACGGTCGACGAAGCAGGCGTCCTCGAAGTCCCGCTCCCGGGGGGCGTTTCGATGGCGTTCGTCCGGATCCCGCCCGGGACGTTCCTGATGGGGAGCACGGAAAACGACGATGAGCGGCCGGTCCACCAGGTGACGATAGCGAAAGGTCTCTGGATCGCGGCGACGGAGACGACCCAAGGGCAATGGCAGGCGGTGATGGGGAAGAATCCGTCGTACTTCAAGGGATATCCGAACCTGCCCGTGGAGCAGGTGTCCTGGAAAGACTGCGTAGGGTTCGTCAAGGCGCTCGCCCTGGCGGCCCCGGAAGGCCTGGAATTCGATCTTCCCACGGAGGCGGAATGGGAATATGCGTGCCGGGCGGATTCGACTACGGAGTGGTCGTTCGGGGACTATGAATCCGGGTTGGACGATCACGCGTGGTTCTTCGGGAATTCGGACGGCAAGACCCATCCGGTGGGGCAGAAGAGGCCGAATGCCTGGGGCTTGTACGACATGTACGGGAACGTGTGGGAGTGGTGCAAAGACCGGTACGGGCCTTACGCGGCCGATCCGGTCAGGGATCCTCAAGGCCCGCGGTCGGGAAATAGCCGCATCCTGCGTGGCGGGTGCTGGGGCGACCTCCCGGGGGTCACTCATTCTGCATACCGCGTCAGGGACGGACCCAAGAACCGCGACAGCGTCGTGGGCCTGCGGCTGGTGCTGCGCTAGTCTCCTTGATCGACGGGCGCGAAGATTATGAGCGACGTCTTGCGCGGAAAGGCAATCTCAAAAAGGGCATTCCTGCGGGGCTTTGCCGACGAGCCCCTTGCGTGCCTCTTGGAATGGATTCTTTCCGACGCCTTCGAGCTTGAGAGGGGAACGCCCTGGTTCGATCTTCTCTTGGAGGCCGAGGAGGCCCAGAACAACGGGCAATTGCCGGACGGCATCGACACCATGCTCTCGGCGATGTTCAACGGGATCGCCATCGGAGTCCTCGTCGAGGACGGGCACATCCTACGCATCATCGAGGACAAGTACCAGAAGGCCATGGACATCGCGGGCGTGTGGTACGATCCTTATGTGCGGTCCACCAACGAGGAGGCCTATCGGCTCTCGGATAAAGGCGCCGCTATGCTGAGCGAATACGGGGAAGAGGGAGCGGCCCTGATTCTAGCCAAGGAATTTTCCGCCTTGAAGGCCAAGCAAAAGCGCGGCTCCGCTTAATCCGAAACGTGGTTAGGAGCGCACAATGACCTTGGAAGAGCTCAACGCGATAGAGCGGCGCGCGGCGGCTGCGTCCCCAGGGCCATGGAAGCACGAGTCGTTCCAGAGCGGGACGGAATACGTCCACATGCGCAACGCGTCGAGCAAAGACGGCCCTCCGATATTCGGGCCCGACAGGAGCGAGCAGGACGGCCACGTGGGAGTCCACATGTTCCTCCACAACGTCCCGGCCTTCCTGGCTTTGACAGGAGAGACCGAGGAGCAGCTTGAGCGGGAAAAGCGCGCGAACGCCGAGTTCATCGCACACGCCCGGGAGGACATCCCCAAGCTGGTCGACGATGTGAAGCGGCTACGTTGGCGGCTTTCCCGGCACGAGCCCGTGGCGTAGCGGACTCTCTTGCACTACCCAAGCGTGTCGGGGTATAATCTTCACGTCCTCCTCCCCCGGAGACGCGTCCCGCCCCTTCTTTCGGAGGAGGCTCGCGTGGACCCCGCCAACATGAGGTTCCCGGTCGTCAATCTCGGGTCGAGCGCCCTGGCTGGCCTGCAGGACGATATTGCCTGGTTCGAGGCCAACCGCGCCAAGATCGCCGCGCAGTATGCCGGCCAATACGTCGTGGTGAAGGATGCGGCCGTCCACGGGGCCTTTCCGGACTTCCAGTCGGCCTACGCCGCTGGCGTGGCCCAGTTCGGCTCCCAGCCGTTCCTCGTGAAGCAAGCATTGGCCCAGCAACCGACCGAGAGGATCTGAGGATCTAGCGAAAGAGGGCGATTATGAGAATCACGCACCTTCCGGCGCTCTCGCCGTTCGCCCGCGGGCCCTTCATGGCCCAAGCCGCGCCATCGCCGGCAGCTCAGGCCCAGGACCTCGCGGAGGCGTTGCGCCGGGACGGGGCGATCGTCAACGTCCAGATCTCGGCTCCCGCGGCGCTCGCGGCCCAGGCGGGGGCCGCGGCCAAGCCCCAAGTGGTCAAGGGCCTCGTGGACACGGGCGCGTCGATCTCCACCGTGAGCGATGCCGTCGCCCAGGCGGCCGGGCTCCAGGCCGTCGGGAGCGTCCCGCTCTACGGTGTCGGGGGCGGAGGGGAGCGGCCCATCTATGCCGCGTCGTTCGGCCTCCAGGACTACGGCGTGGTCGTGGACCCCATCGAGATCGCCGGCGTGACGATCCCTATGCCGGGCGTGGACATCCTCGTGGGGCGCGACATCCTGAAGGCCCTGCGCCTGGACTACAAGGGGCCGGCAGGGGCCTTCACGCTTACGCAGGAGGAAGGGACACCGCTCGAGCGGGCCGGCGCGGCCGCGGCCGCAACCGCCGGCGAGAAGCCGTCGACGACGACGTGGATCGCGGTCGGCGGAGGGCTGGCGGCGATCGCCACGCTGGGGGCGCTCTTCGCGCTCGACGTGATCTGATCAGTCCGGGATGGTGGACACGATCCCCGCGTCATCCCGCCAGATCTCGACCGCCACGCCAAACGGAAGAGGTCCATCCCACACGATCTCCGTCTGTGTGGGCCATCCAGATCGCTTCCGGTCGTAGGGATGAAGAAGCTCATCGCCTGGCTGGAGCCGGAACGATTCAAGCGCCGCGAGGGCATCCTCACCGGCCAATTCCCCGCCGTCCTGGATCTCCAGAAGACCGTCCAGGATGCGCCTCTTGGCCTCCGTGGGTGAGGCCACCTCCGGGTCATCGAGCGTTTTCCGGATGAGGCTCCAGTAGGCACTTAAGAGATCCCGGAGCCTGTAGCGGGCCCCTCGGGACACCAGATACTCCGCGTCAAAGGCGAAGCCCGAGAGCGGCCAGCCGAGGCCGCGTCCGGCCTCAGACCAGTTTCCCGGGGAGAGGAAGATCCTGCCCGCGTCCCCGGAGAGGATGTCCTCGCACTTGAGGGCTGTCTCACTGGTCTTGGGGCCGGGGAATCGCTCCTGGACCTCCAAGAAATGGGCCGTCGCCTCCTCGATCAGTTCGCGGAGACCGTGGGCTCCTGGTGATGCCGGATTGTACTCCAGGAGCTGGGCGCAGAGCTTCCGGATTAGGTCCGGATCGAGCCGGTAGATGCCCGGGATGATCTGCCCGGTCTCCATGATGGCGTCGAGAGCCCGGTTGCTGGAGACCCGATGGTAGGCGAGGATCATGCGCCGGGCCTACCCTGGCAGGGCCTGCTGTACGGCCTCCGGGGCGGTCTTGGCGACCAACTTCGGGCTTACCGCGGCGACCGCGGCGCCGGCGGCGATGACGCCGTTGAGGACGCCCGAGATGTTTCCCACGATATAGTCGCCGGGGTGCTTGCTCGGCTTGAAGTCGAGGCCAAGCTTCAGCCCCGTGTAGGCGGCCGCCCCAAAGGCGACCGCACCGAGGCCGAGGAGGACGCGGTTCAGGACCTCGCCCTTCCCGTAGAGGATGCCGGCCAGGAGGCCGTAGCCGAGGGCGATACCCGAAACCGTCAGGTGCTCCCGAACATCGGCATGGTCGATGCTGAGAAACGCCCCGGGGATCTGCTGGCCGAGCGCAGGCCGTGCCGGACTCCATCCAGGCCGACGGACCGCAGGCGCCCAGGGTTTTTGCAGGACGAAAGTATTCATGAGGCCTCCTCTAGTCACCAACGAGAAGGCCACGCCCGGGGGGAACGCGGCGGACGGGAGGATTGTAGCCCCGGAAGACGCTAAGCGCAAGCCCTTTCCGGCGCCGTCCGGGGTAAGAATTGATTATTACTTTATGCTTGACTTCGGGCTTATACGCGGTATACACTTCCTTCCGTGACGAGGTTTTCCGGATGAGGCTTCCCTTCGAGACCATCGTCCTGGACGTGGAGACGAACGGCTCCCAGGAGCACCGCATCGTGGATCTCGGGGCGGTCCGGCTGGACCGCGATCTCCGCGAAACGGACTCCTGGTCGTCGCTCATCGACGGCCGGCCCATGGTGCTGGAGGCCATCCAAGTCAACAATATCACCGACGAGATGCTGAAGGGCAAGCCGGCGTTCGCGGAAGTCCACGGCCAGTTCGACGACTGGTGTGCCAAATCTGACCTCTACGTGTTGATGGCCTTCGGCGCCTATTTCGACATCCCCATCCTCAGGGCCGAATATTCCCGGCTCGGGCGGAAATTCCCACACCCGGGCCACGCGCTCGACGTGAAGTCGATCCTATGGTGGGAGTTCCTCAAGCGCGGGTTGCCCTGCAAGAGGCTCACCGTGGATCATGCCCTCGAGCTCCTGGGGATGCCGTTCGAAGGGACGCGCCACAGGGCGCTGGATGACGCCCGCAATGAGGCCCGGATGCTCCAGAAGATCCACGGGAGGACACCCCCATGAACGAGTTGGCCCCGATCAACCCGGTCAGTTGGGTCACCGTCTTGATTTCCTCCGGGACGATCATCGCCGTGATCGTGATTTTGAGGATCATCATTTACTGGCGCATGAGAGCGAAAGCGGCTGCGGCCCCGGCGGCCGCGGAGTACACCTACGCCGACCTCAAGCGCGACCTCCTGAATCCGGCAGTCTCGATCGACGAGATTCTCGTTCGCTGCCGGGGAAGATTCCCGGAAAAGCCGCCCGATCCGGACCCCAACCTGATCCTCCTGCTGGGGGCCCTCCCCGTCTTCTTTTTGTGGAGAAAATGACATGGGCGTCATGTACGCGATGAAGTGCGACCTCTGCGGGGTCGTCCAAGTGAAGGATCGTCCGTCTGACATCCAGGGAACCACCTACAACGAGAACAACGTGATGAAGTTCGCCTGCACCCAATGCAGATCCCTCATGAAGGCGGCCTTCGAGATCAAGAAGAAGGGGCTCAGGGATCCGCTCTCCAAGGTGGCCGGGCTGATCGAGCAACGCGACAAGGCCAAGCGCGTGAGCGAGGAGGCAATGGCGGTCCTCGAAGGCACGAACCCCTTCGCCGCCCTCGCGGTCGGCGATCCCAAGGCTGTCCTGAAGATGGGCCCGCAGCCCGGGCAGGCCATTCCGCTGGTGAACAAGCCGCCCGGGATCGGGCATGAGACGTCGAGGAAGAAGGGCCATGGAAAGAAAACCTGAGGCGGGCAGGCTCACCAAGATCGACAAGACGGTGGCCGCCGTCGTGGCGGTCCTCGTGGCGTGCGTCTGCGTCAAGGCCGCCCTGGAGGTGGCGGCCCAGGCGCTCATACCGGTGCTCGTCATCGGGGCCGGATACGGGGGTTTTCGCCTGTGGCAGGCGGGCGTCCTGGACCGATTCTGGAAGGGGCGCGAGAAGAAGGAAGGAGAGAATACCTGATGGACACGCTCGAATACCGGCGGATCATCACCAATCTGGATAAGGAGCTGGAGCAGGCCAAGAAGGCATGGGAGGCGAAGGCCCGCCGCGAATCTCTTGTACAGAGGCAGAAGCTGCTCCTCCATTGGGAGGACGGGCTCGTTGCCCGTCAAGCCGAGTTTGCCAAGTATTCCGCCACGCCCTCCGTAGACATCGAGACCGAACTGACGAAGCTTCGTGGAGAGATGACGGAGATAGATGGACAACTCGCCGGCAAGGAGCCCCCGGGGGCGCCGCCCCCCACGAGGCTCGATCCGGCGATCCGGGCCGATCTCGAAGGGCTCATCGAAAACATCACGCTGACGATCAATGACGGCCTGCCCGAGCGACCGTTCCAAGAACGATGGCTCAGGCTTCAGTATTGGTCCATCTTATGGAGGATCCTCGCCATCAAGGCCGGGGATTTCCTGGTGAGGGTCGAGGGTAGCCCCTTCAAGGCGGCCTACGCGAGGATCATGTGGGCGCTGGGGGCCACGGGCGTAGAGACGCTCCTGGAGGCGCTCTCTCAGAACTGTCATCAGGAAATCGAGAAATGGGAAAGCGGCCTCCGATCCATAGAGCGTCGTTTGGAGGAAGCCATTCACGCGCGCGAGGAGGAGGACCGCCAGGCCAAGCTTGCGGAGGAGGCTTACACGGAGCTTTGCGTGTTCTTCCAGTCGGCCCCGCTGGACGGCGAGGACGCCGTCACCATGTTTCGGCATCTGGCCAGGAAATCCGCCTCCTTCGAACACATGCGGCCCGAGATCGCGGCCCTCTGCGGATCCAAGCGCGACATCCTGGGGGAGGAGTTCGCCTTCCTCTGGCCGGCCGACGACGGGGAGGCCAAGGAAGAACCCGAGGAACCGGGCAAGAAGCTCTCCAACCGGGACATCGCCGCCCGCATCTGCCGGCGCCTGAAGTCCAAGGCCATCTACGGCGCGTGTCATGCGCCCCAGGATATGGTCGTGCGCGGTTTCGCCAGCCACGACTATGGGCGCGCGGAGGAGGCCGTGGACGAGCTGGTCAGGGCAGGCATCGTCCGGCGCCGGCGGACCGGCATCGGCCTCCGGCTGTCGCTCGAACCGGGGAAGCTCAGGGAGTTGAGCGCCGTCATCGAGGGGAAGCCGACCGGAGCGGCCGCCCTGGACGGTTGGACGGCCAAGGAAGGGATATGATCATGGACGAGAACAAGTGGGCCGGGATCGTCGAGGCGAGGCTGTCCGCGTCAGGTTACCACGTGTTCGACGGTGGGAAGGTGATCATCGCGGTCGCCCTGAAGGAAGCGTTCTTTGCCCAGGACGCGCTATGGAACTGCGTGTGCGGCAAGACGGCACTCTCCGAGCGCCGCATAACGCTCAGGGATGCCGCCCGGGCGACCTGCTCGCTCTGCCTGTTGGCGGCCGGGGCGGGCCCGGGCGAGCCCGCTACCAACCCGGAGAATCCGCCGCCGAAGCACAATAAAAACGGAAAGCGCTGGCACGGCGACACGGCCGGGATGATGTGCCTCGCTTCGGGTATCTGGGACCTTTTCGAGGAGACGCCCATATAGGGAACGACGGTGTTTTATGAGCAATTCAATCGAGCTTCGTAGGACAGGGGTGGCCGTGTGCGACAAGTGCCACCATCTGGGGCCGTGCGCCTACATCTACGTTCCCGAATCGAAGGCGGAGGTGGTGGTTTGCGACCTTTGTCTGACCATGGCGACCGGAAAGGCCGTCGAGCTTGCTTCCCGTCGGCAGGACTATTACGCGGCCCTGATCGTGGAGCGGGGGGATCGGGAGGCGGCGAGCTTGCTGGCCGACGAATGCAGGAAGAAGGACGCCATTATTGAAAGGCTGAAAGACGCGAAGATTATGGAGAACAACCTCCGCGCCTTGGCGGTCCGCCTTGCCGCGGCCTTCCGGAAGTACGACAAGGCAAAGCTGGACTTCCGGGACCTCTTGCGCAACTGGGAGGCGCACAGGGAGAGGCATGAGAAGGAGGGTGTCCCGGCCCCGTGGAAATCCCAGGCAACGCTCAGCAAGAAGCTGCTGGAAGCGCAGAAGGCTTTCTGGATCGCGGCCAGGGAACTCGACAAGGCGGTCCCGGACGAAGAGGTGGCCAGGATCGAGACGACGTCGTCTCAGGAGGAGGTCGGGTCATGAGGAGGTTCGGCACGCATCTGCGGGAGCTCCGCCACCAACGGGGGCTGACGCTGGAGGCAACGGCACGCCGGGCGGAGATCCAAAAGGGCTATCTCTCCGGGATCGAGCTGAACCTTGTCAATCCTCCGTCTCCTCCGGTCATCCGCGCGCTCGCCCGGATCCTCGGGACGCCCAAGCGGCAGCTCCTCCTCATGGCCGTCATCGAGAAGGCGCCCAAGGAGATACGCAAGGATTTGGAGAACGCCTTCACCCCGATCTTGGGAGGCCTGCTGTGACGGAAAACGGAAGAAAGCCGGCGCCGCAGCCCAGCGCCACGAAGATCGCCGGCGACGCCCTGGACCACCTCCGCATCGCGATGGCCCTTTGCGACCGGTACCGCAAGGAGAACGAAAAGCTCCTAGCGGCCCTCGAAGAGGTCGCGAAGATGGGACGGGATGGCAAGAGCGCGCGGACCATCACGTTTGCGGTCGAGCAGTTCGTCAAGGATGCCCAGGAGAGGATGGCCAAGGCCGAGAAGAGGCCATGTTGACGCTCACCGAAGCCATCCAGGAGGTTTTCCTCCGCAAGAGGGCGCCCGTGTATGTCCGGGACCTCTACGCGGCGCTCCCGGAGGCCCTCCCCCACTCCGTCCGCGCCCGGGTCTACGAGAACCTGGGGAAGCTGTTCAAGAGGGTCGGCCGTGGCCTCTACGTCGCCGAGAAGGACGGCGCGGCCTGCGTGGTGGTCGAGGGCGACGCCTGGGAGGAGATCAAGCGGCTTCCATCCGGCCTGGCCGACTGCCTCGTCACGGATCCGCCCTACGACTGGCTGGATCCGGTCAACAAGCTCCACACCACGACGCGCCCCCGGATGCGGTGGAAGTTCGATCGCCGGGACCTGGACCGGAAACTCTGCCTGGAGATATTCAGGGTGCTCAAGCAAGGGGCCCACGTCTTCATCTTCATCCCGGCGGAGACCGCGACGACGCGGCCCCACATCGACCGGCTCATCCGGCTCCTGGAGGCCTGCGGATTCGTCTTCAACAAGCGGTGGATCTGGAACAAGGCCGTCCTCGGGATGGGCTACAACGGCCGGGCCCAGCACGAGGGGATGCTCTTCATGTCCAAGGGCCGCCGGCGGAAACCGTGCGACCTCTCCGTGCCGGACGTGCTGACGTTCAAGCCGATCGACTCGCGGCGTCGGCGGCACCCCTGCGAGAAGCCCGCCGGGCTCCTGGAGGCCCTGATCCGGTTCGCGACCCGGATCGGCGAGCTGGTCCTGGACGTCTTCGCGGGCTCGTGCTCCACGGGCCTCGCGGCGCTCCGGCTGGGGAGGGACGCCCTATGCATCGAGAAGGACGCCTCTGCGTTGCGGCGCGCGCTTGAGATGGCCTGAAGGAGGGCAAGGTGGAAGAGAAATACCTGAATCTGGGAGGGTCCGCCGGGGGGCGGCCCTTCAAGCTCCCCCTGGACGCGCTGGTCCGGACGTTCGCGTTCATCGGCATCCGCGGGTCGGGGAAGACCTGCGGGGCCACGGTCTTCGCCGAGGAGCTGGCGGCGGCCGGGCTCCCCTGGATCGCGCTCGACCCGACCGGGGTGTGGTGGGGCCTCCGCGCGAACCGGGACGGCTCCCCAGGGGGATTGCGGGGCGTGGTCGTGGTCGGCGGCGAGCACGGCGATCTCCCCCTCGACAAGGGCTCCGGCGCCCAGCTCGCACGGGCGCTCGTGGCCGCGAACGTCTGCGCCGTGATCGACCTCAGCCAGGAGTCCAAGACCGTCTGGCGGACGTTCCTGGCCGACTTCTGCAACGCTCTCATGAGCGAGAGCCCTGAGACCCCAAGACATATCTTCGTGGAGGAGGGGCCCGAATTCGTTCCTCAGAGGCCGGTCGGAAATGCGATGAAGATCGCGCACGCGGCGCTTGATCGCCTCATCCGCCTCGGTCGCAACAGGGGATATGGCGCGACGATCATAAGCCAGCGGGCGGCAACCATCGACAAGGATGTGTTGAGCCAAGCCGAGAACGTCTTCACCTTCCGGCTCACCCATAACCTTGACCGCAAGGCCATGAAGGATTGGGTCTCGGGGAAGGCGGACGATCCCAAGCGGTTCGAGAAATTTCTCGCGGCCATGGCGGGCCTGAAGGAGGGGCAGGCGTACTTCTGGAGCCCGGCTTGGCTGGAGGCGTTAAGCGAGATGCGCTTCCGCGTGCGGAACACGTACCATCCCGGGGAGACGCGACGGGTGGGCCAGGCGCTCAAGACAGTCGCGCTCTCCGACGCCCAGGAGTTCGTCAACAAGGTCCGGCAGAAGCTCGCGCGCACGGCCGGGCCCGCGGAGCGGCATCCGCTGGTCCCGGGTGGCACCAAGAAGGCGGATCCGTCTGCCCCGGAAGTCCGAGATCTCCGGGAGGAGGTCAGCCACGATCTTCGGGATCTCCAGAATCTCCGAGAGGAGGCCGGCCGCCTGCAGGGACAACTCAAGGGGGCGCTCGACAACGTCGCCTCCCTGGAGGCCCGCGCGCGGGAGGCGGAGCGGCGCCTCGCGGCCGTCCGCACGGCCCTTCAGCCGCAGTACGACGCCTTCCGGGCGCTCTTCGAGAACTTGGCGACATCAACCACCGCGGCCGGGGGAGCGTCCGTGGCGGATTTCAGCATCTACGAGCCCTGGCTCCAGCGCGCCGGCCGGGACGGCTCGAAGCGCCGGCGGATGCTTGAGGTCCTCCTCCAGCGGAACGACCTCACGCGGCACCAGCTCGCCACCCTGGCGGGCGTGAGCCTGAGCTCCAGCACGCTCCGGAACGGCCTGAGTTGGCTCAAGCGGAACGGCCTGGCGGTGATCACGGGGGAGTCGGTGAAGCTGAGGGCGGTTTGAGAAGGGATCGCCATGGACAACAGTATCGTCAAGCCCCTGACCCCGGACGGTATGTGCGGATGGGATGGTTTCGGGCAGCTCTGGGTCTATCACGTGACGAAGGAAGGCCGCCTTGGGAGGCTCATCGGCGATCCCCGGGGCCACAAGTGCAGGATCTGCGGCCAGGGGTGGGTCCTCACCACGGAGTCGCTCATGGACCAACACTGGATCCGAGAATACCAAGAGTGGCGCCATCTCTCCTGCCATGTCCGCTTCCTCGGCCTTTGCGATAGGGACATGTGGGTGAACCTCCTGGTTGACACTCGCCTGTGGTTCACGTCCATCCAGGAGATCCCCAACGAATATTGGCGCAACGATCCACCCTATTCGGACAGGCCCTGGTACCGGGTTACGCTCCGGGATTGCAGGCCGACGCTCAAGCTGGGACGCCGGAAGCGGGTCTATCACATGGAGATCGAGCCCCATGACAAGAAGCCGCTGCCCATAGAGCAGGCGCAGGAGCTTTTCAGGGGCGAGAACGTCACGAAAGGCGTCAGCGACTCAGGCATCTATATCCACGCCTGGACCGAGGCCAAAGCCCTGGAATATCTGAAGGCCTTCGAGAAGATGCTGTCCCCCAAGCCCCAGATAGCGGAAAGGAATGCCTGATGAGTGAAAAACAACCTCTGGCTGAAGCGTTACGCGCGGAGATCCTGAAGCTGGCCACCGACGGCGACCCGGGAAGCGACGGGGCGCTCACGGCGGGCGTACTCCTCAGGATCACGCGCGTCGCCAAGACCGGACGCGATCTCCTGGTTTCCCTGGAAACGAGCCCCTCGAACCTGGCCGGCATGGTCAGCCGCCCGAGCGGCATGCTCGGTTACGTTCAGGACGGTGACGGCGACGTCCAGGTCGGATCCGTCGGGACGATGGCGTTCCCGTATGCCCAGTCCTCGCCGAACGAGAACTTCGGGATGACGGCGATCCGGGAGATGATCTCGGCGGTGAAAAGCCACATGGAGAGCAAGAACACCCCCGCCGTGGCGTACGTGTCCACCGTGGAGCTCGTGGAGGCCCTGGCCATCGCCAAGAAAGAAGGGCTCGACGATGTCGCCCGGGAGCTGGAAACCCAGCTCAAAGCCCAGAAACCGGCGCCAGCGGCGCCCAAGGAGGAGGCCAAGTCATGAAACTCTACCTTCCGTCCTGGAACGGCGACATGCGGCTCACCGAGGGGCCCGACGGAGCGCGCCTCACGCTCACCGATCCCACCCCTCAGGAGCTCGTCATGGCCGGGAACTTCCTCAGGATCGCCGCGAAGAAGGGCTGGTGGGACGGCGTAGCTCCCGAGGAGGGGAAACCCTACACCGGCAAGGCGAAGGATCTCCCGATCCGGGTGTCGATCGCCAAAGCTTCGAAAGCCCTGATCGGGGTCGCGCGCCCGAAAGACCGGACGCTCACCGCCGTCAAGTTCTCGGGCGGCAAGATGGAGGTCGTGGAAGGGGCCACCTCGAAGTCCCTGAAGGACATCGAAACCGCCCTGGAA
>Ga0209751_10001502_pt1 | contig 23951 bp, 17 predicted proteins | sample RifCSP13_1_FD_184019 | JGI IMG/M metagenome (GOLD analysis project Ga0209751, IMG submission 184019) | Soil microbial communities from Rifle, Colorado - Rifle CSP2_sed 13_1 (SPAdes) (version 2) | ecosystem: Environmental > Terrestrial > Deep subsurface > Rock core/Sediment | place: Rifle...
GCCGGGCAGGTCCTTGGTGACAATGACCCGGCGACTCCCGCCCGGATTGACGGTGATCCATTCCTTCTCGGACATGCCTCGTACCTTTCCCTCTGGTGACCTCGACCGGGTCGCCCTCCTACATGGTGAGGGCCATCACCGCCTTCTGCACGTGCAGCCGGTTCTCGGCCTGGTCGAACACCCGGCTCCAATGTCCGTCGATGACGCCATCGGTCACTTCGACGTTGCGGTCGGCCGGGAGCGGGTGCATGTATATGGCGTCCTCGTCGGCCATTGCCATGCGCCGCTCGTCGGCGATCCAGTCGGTGTACTTCCGGGAGATCTTCGCCGATTCCTCGTGGTCGGCGGTGGTGAGCATCGAGCCCCAGCTCTTGGCGTACACGACGTCGGCGCCCCGCATTCCCTCTTCGAAGTCTTCGACGATCTCGAAGCTGCCGTGTGCTTTCCCGGCATTTTCCTCAGCCTGAGCGACGATAGCGGGCATCAGCTTGAATTCGGGAGGGTGGGTCAGGCGGACGTTGGCCCCGTAGCGGGTCATGAGCAGGATCAGGCTCTGGGGAACGCTGATCGGCTTCTGATAGCTGGCCGCGTAGGCATAGCTCATGTTGATCGTGAGTTTGCGCGGGTCGCCTTTCTGTTCGATGATCGTGAGCAGGTCGGCCAGAGCCTGGAAAGGGTGATACCAATCACACTGCATGTTGAGCACTGGAGTGCGGCTCGCCTCGGCTACCGCCCGGATGTACTGGTTGCCGATCCCCCAGTCGACGTTACGGATGGCGATGCCGTCGTCGTAGCGTCCCAGGATCTCTCCGATCTCCTTCCAGGTGTCGCCGTGGCCGATCTGAGTGCTGGTGCTGTCGAGGAACATGGCGTGTCCCCCCAATTGGGCCATGCCGGCCTCGAAGCTCGCCCGGGTTCGAGTGCTGGAGAAGAAGAACAACATGGCCAGCACCTTGTCGCGCAGGAGGGCGTGCGATTCACCGAGCGCCCGCTTGCGTTTGAGATCGAGGGCCACGTCGATGATCGTGTCCAGCTCATCCTTGGTCCACTCCTGGGTGGTGATCATGTCCCGTCCGCGCAGGTACGTCTGCATGTGTGCTCCTTGGTCAGGCCCCGGCCTTCCGCCTGATGAGGCGGAAGCGGAGCAGGTCATCTCTGAAAAACGAGGTGGCATTCACTACCGGTTCGTTGTCCTGGTCGAAGCCGACCTCCTGGAAACTGAGGGATGGTGTGCGGCGAGGGACGCCGAGCTGCCCGGCCTCAAAGGTCCCCAGCGCTACCGGAACGATCTCCGACAGGTAGTACGACAGGAACCGGCTGCAATGACGCTCCAGCAACTCATAGAGGGGCATTTTGCCGTCCGAGGCCTCGACGGGTACCGACACCAACCGGTGGGGAATGCGGTTGATGGTGAAAACCACCGGCAGATCGTTCTCCAGGAACAGTTTCTCGATGACGATCACCGATTCGCCCGGTTCGAGGTTCAAGTCGGTGGCCAGCTGCTCGCCGGCCGGTTCGGTCCGGACCGCCCCGACTCGCACCGAAGGTGTGTAGCCATGGTCCCTCAGCACCTTCTCGTACGACCAGATCTCTTCGAGACGCGACCTGATCTGCAAGCCGGGCTGGTTCACGAAAGTTCCGGCACCCTGCTTGCGGTAGATGGTGCCTTCGTGGTCGAGCCGGCTCAGTGCGTCGCGGATGGTGGTCCGACTGACTCCGAGGTCGGCCGCCAGCTCGGTCTCGGAGGGGATTCGCCCCTCTTCAAAATCGCCACCGACGATCCTCTCTTTGAGATGCGCTTTCACCTGCTCGGTGAGAGAGGGGCTGCGGGTGAACATCGGGCGAATCCTAACTAGCCGGTCGGGTCATCATGTTGTATGCTTGTATGACAAATCGTACAGGAGGTCCCGCTCGCTGTCCAGTGGCGGGTTTCCTCCCCCGGAGACGCCGGGACGGACAAGCAAGAGGAGTGCAACATGCGCAGCTTCGCAGGACGGGACATCCTGTCGCTCAAGGACTTCGAACGCAACGAGTTCTTCCACGTCTTCGAGATTGCCGACCGGCTCGAGCCGATTGCCCCGGAGCGGCGCAATACCGACCTCCTCGCCCACAAGACCATGGTTACGGCGTTCTACCAGCCGTCGACCCGTACCCGGCTCGCCCACGAAGCGGCCATGCACCGCCTCGGCGGGCACGTGACCGGTTTCTCGGACGCCAAGATGACCAGGGCCGGCGATTTCTACCAGGAGTCCATCAAGGACACCGTGCACATGCTGGAGTACTACGGCGATGTGCTGGTCATGCGGCACTTCCAGCAGGGCGCACCGCATGAGGCCGCTCGTTGGGCATCGATCCCGGTGATCAATGCCGGTGACGGTTGGGGCGAGCACCCCACACAGGTCCTCACCGACCTGTATACCGTGCAGAAGGAAACCGGCAGCATCGATGGCAAGACGTTTGTCTGTATCGGTGACCACCGCATGCGCACCATGCATTCCATCGGTTATGCCCTCAGCCAGTTCGACGCCGAGATGGTGATTCTCGCCCCGGCGGACATGTCCCCCACCGCCGAGTTCTTGGCCGAACTGGACGAAAAAGGAACCTCGTGGCGTATCGTCGACCACATCGACGAGGTGATCGAGGAAGCCGACGTCCTCTACATGGAACCGGTCGTCCAGCCCGACTACACCCAATCCCGGCAGGACAAGGCCGACGAGTACGGGTTCACCCCCGATAACTACCGGATCACCAAAGAAGTCATGAAGAAGGCCAAGGGCGACTCCATCGTTCTGCACTCCCTGCCCCGCATGGACGAACTGCTGCCCGAAGTCGATCAGCTCAAGCATGCGCGCTACTGGCAGGAGGCCTACAACGGTGTGGTCATGCGGATGGCACTGCTGGCCCTGGTCCTCGGAACCACGGAGTAGCCCATGCCGAGAGCAGTCATTGCCATCGGTGGCAACTCGCTGATCACCGACCAGGACCACCAGACCGTCCAGGATCAGTACCTGGCGGTCGGGGCGACCGATCACCACATTGCCCAACTGGTCAAAGCCGGTTGGGACGTGGCCATCTCGCACGGCAACGGCCCGCAGGTCGGGTTCATCCTGCGCCGGTCGGAGCTGTCCCGGCACGAGTTGCACGAGGTGCCGCTCGATGTGTGCGGCGCCGACACGCAGGGAGCCATCGGGTACATGCTGCAGCAGAACTTGATCAACGATTTCCGGGCGATGGGCCTCACCAAGCAGGTAGTGACGGTTGTCACCCAGGTTGAAGTCAGCGCCGATGATCCTGCCATGCTGAACCCGTCCAAGCCGATCGGCACCTTCTTCGATCGGGAAGAGGCCCAGCGGCGGCACGAGCAGGAAGGTTGGGCGGTGATCGAAGATTCCGGTCGCGGCTGGCGCCGCGTTGTGGCGTCCCCGATGCCGATCCGGATCGTCGAGATCGAGGCCATCCGCACCCTGATGGATGCAGGCGTAATCGTCATCGCGGTCGGTGGGGGGGGCATACCTGTGGTAGCCGACGAGAACGGCGACCTGACTGGGCTGGCAGCCGTTATCGACAAAGACCTGGCCTCGGCCCTCCTTGCCAACGAGATCAACGCCGACTTACTCCTGATCTCAACGGCAATCGAAAAAGTCGCTCTTCGGTTCGGCACTCCCGAACAGGAGTGGGTCGACCGGATGACGCTCGCCGAGGTAAAACAGCATCTCGCCGAGGGGACCCACTTCAAGGAGGGATCGATGGCCCCCAAGATGCGAGCCGTCGTGCAGTTCCTGGAGGGGGGCGGCCGGCGGGCGCTGATCACCAACCCCGAGAACATCGCCAAAGCGATGGCAGGCGACACGGGAACCTGGATAGTTCCATGATCGATCATGTCACCGGACTCGTCTGTGTGATTTGTGGCACTGTGTACCCGGCCGAAGAGGCCGGGTACGTTTGCCCGGATCACGGCAACGAAGGCATCCTGGACGTCCGCTACGACTATGACCTGATCGGTTCCCGGATCTCGAGGGAGTCGCTCCGCCAGGAGCGCGACTCGACGATGTGGCGATACCGGCCCCTCCTCCCCATGGCATCGGACGCGGCCGTCCCACCGCTGACGGTGGGCGGAACCCCCACCTACGAGACGCCTCGCCTGGCCAAGGCCCTCGGGATCGGACGGGTATGGGTGAAGGACGAAGGCCGCCAACCGACCGCGTCCCTGAAGGATCGCGCCAGCGCCATGGCCATCGTCAAAGCCCGGGAAGCGGGCAGCGAGGTAGTGACCACCGCCAGCACCGGGAACGCTGCCGCCGCCCTGAGCGGACTGTCGGCCAGCATCGGCCAGAAGAACGTGATCTTCGTTCCCCAGACCGCCCCGCAAGCCAAGATCGCTCAACTCCTCGCCTACGGCTCGACGGTAGCGCTGGTCAAGGGCACCTACGGCGACGCTTTCGAGCTGTGCATGGAAGCGGCTGCCGAGTTCGGTTGGTACAACCGCAACACCGGATTCAACCCCTACATGACAGAAGGCAAGAAGACCGCCGGCCTCGAGATCCTCGAGCAACTCGACTGGAAAGTCCCCGACGCCATATTCGTCAGCGTCGGTGACGGATCGATCATCGGTGGCGTCCACAAGGCGATGAAGGACGCCACCGCCCTGGGCTGGATCGCTCACATGCCCCGCATCTACGGAATTCAGTCGGCCGGCAGCGACTACCTCGTGCAAGCATTCGAAAGCGGTGAAGACGTGCTGACCAAGCCGCCGATCTCGGCGGATACCGTTGCCGACTCGATCGCCGCCGACCTTCCCCGCGACCGTATCAAGGCCATGGCCGCCGTCATCGAAACCGACGGGGCATTCCTGCGGGTGAGCGACGGGGCCATTCTGGCGGCCGTCCCCACCCTGGCGCGCGGATCAGGTGTGTTCGCCGAGCCAGCCGGAGCTGCCGCCTATGCCGGCCTGATCGCCGCCGTCGATCGAGGCTTGGTCGGGCCCAACGATCGGGTCGTTGTGCTGTCCACCGGGAGCGGCCTCAAGGATGTCGCCTCAGCCATGAAGGCCGTGGCGGCCGCCGGGACCGAGCCGATGGTGGTGGAACCCACCCTCGAAGCACTGAAAGAGGCAATGGGGAGTGGGAAGTAGGTGTTGGAAGTTGGCTGTCGGCAACTGGCAATTGGCGGTTGCAGCAAGCGGCAACCTGCCAACCGCCAACGGTGGACCATGAGAACGAAGAACTTGGAACGAACAACGAAGGACGAGGCGCTCTCACATGATTGATCTCACCATCCACGAGAAGACCCTGGAATCGGCGGCCGGACAGGCACATAGACGTTCGATTCGCATCCCCACCTTCAAGCAGATGCGCGATCCCTCCCTGGTACCCGACTCCATCAGGCAGGAACTCCAGTCCGTCGGACTGTGGGACCTCGATCCACGCAACCTGTTCCGGATCACCTGGCATAACGTGCCGACCCCCAGCGGCGGTGGCTACGGGCGGGTGAATTACCTCGAGCTTCCGTCGGAATTGACCGGCACATCGGCCAGGATTCTCCTCCTCGAGGGAAAGTGGTTCCCGACCGGCGCCCACAAAGTCGGAGCGGCCTTCGGATGCCTGGTTCCCCGACTGGTCACCGGCCAGTTCGATCCAGTCACCCAGAAAGCCGTCTGGCCATCGACGGGCAACTACTGCCGGGGAGGCGCCTACGACTCCAACCTCCTGGGCTGCGAGTCGATTGCCATCCTCCCCGAGGGCATGAGCGCGGAGCGGTTCAGCTGGTTGGAGAGCGTCGCCGGCGAGATCATCAAGACCCCGGGTTCCGAGTCGAACGTCAAGGAAATCTTCGACAAGTGCAACGAACTGCGTGCCTCCGGGGAAGATCTAGTGATCTTCAACCAGTTCGACGAGTTCGGGAACTACCTGTGGCACTACGCGGTGACCGGTCCGGCCATGGTCGAGGTGCTCGAAGCTGCCATGAGGCCCGGAGACGAGTTCCGCGGCGTGACCCTGACCACCGGCTCCGCCGGGACCATCGCTTCGGGCGATTACCTCAAGCAGCTCTATCCCAACTCCAAGATCGCCGCCGGCGAAGCCATCCAATGCCCGACGATTCTGTACAACGGATTCGGCGAGCACCGTATCGAAGGCATAGGCGACAAGCACATCCCCTGGATTCACAACGTCAAGAACACGGACATGGCCATCGGACTGGACGATGAAGCGACCATCGCCCTCACCCGCTTGTTCAACGAGCCGGCCGGAGCCGCCTATCTGGCGGACCAGGGAGTGGCCCCCGACCTGATCGCGAGATTGCCGCTACTCGGCATCTCCGGCATCGGCAACATGCTCATGGCCATCAAGATGGCGAAGTACTACGAGATGGGCTCCCAGGATGTCATCATCACCGTCGGGACCGACTCGATGGAGATGTACGGCAGCCGCCTGCGAGAGCTCACCGAAGAGCGTGGGGAGTTCACCACCCTCGATGCGGCAGCCGCGTTCCACCACTTCTTGCTCGGGCAGGGCATCGATCATGTCCAGGAGCTGGGCTACTACGACCGCAAGCGGGTCCACAACCTGAAGTACTACACGTGGGTTGAGCAGCAAGGCAAGACCTACCAGGAGATCCAGGCTCAGTGGTACGACCCCGACTACTGGACCTCCATCCAGGCGATGGTTGATCCCATCGACGAACTGATCGTGGCGTTCAACCAGCAGGTGGGTTTGGGATAGCTTCACCTATGCCTCTACTCCTGGTAGCCGGGGTGCTCGATCCTGGCACGGGATGCACCATCGTTGCTCATCACCGGCAGGTGGGCCATGGAACCCTGCAGGCCTCGCAACAGGACGAACATGTCGGCGGCCGGTCCCAGGGAGAGCGCCTGTCCGTCGACCGTGCCTTGGCCGGGAGTTGCCTCGAGCAACCCGAACGTCCCGGAGTCGAGACGGGCCGAGAACGAGGGCGATGAGTACTCGACGGCGCCGTTCACTGACATCCGGTGAGTCTCTCCGTTCCAGCGACCCTCTATCGACCCGTCTGCGAACATCATGAAGGCGTTGTCCTTCTCCGCCTCGAAATCGGCTCGATCGAGGTAGAGACGCGGCTTGTCTTTGTAAGGGTCGCCGGAGGTCGGGCAGGCGGTCGTGCAGTTGCCACACTCATTGCAGAAGTCGGTCAGCACCGCGATTTGCAAGGTCTGGACTGCCCGATAGGCATGCTTCTCGCCGGCCACCACCCTAGCTCCGTCCACGCTGAGCGCCGGGAGGGCGGCTGCGAACGGGTCCATCTCGTAGGTCATCAAAGCCATATTGGGGCACACCCCCACGCACAGACTGCAGATTTCATGGCAGTCCAGGCAGCGGCTCGCCTCGGCGACGGCCTGTTCGGCGGTATACCCCAACACGGTCTCGTCGAAACCGTCTCGCTCATCCAGGGGCGAGAACTCGATAGGAACCCGGTACTCGCGGCGGGCTCGCCTGACGGTCATCTCATGAAGATCGACGCGCACCGGCTCTTCTCCCGGCGCGGGAGAAGCTTGTCCGTAGGCGGCGATGATGGCAGCCGCCACTGTCTTGCCGTCGGCGGCAGCCTTGACGATGGACGACGGGCCGGCGCCTGCCACATCTCCGCCGGCGTAGACGCCGGCAATAGACGACTCGAAGGTGAACGGGTCGACTTCGATGTAGCCGCGCGTGGTCAGGGCGGGGGGCTCGTCACCGAAGAAGTCGACCACCGAGTGCTGGCTGATGGCCAGGATGAGCGTGTCGAGCGGGATCTCGAACTGCGAGTCCGGGACATCGTGAGGGATCTTGCGGCCCGATTCGTCACGGTCGCCCCGGTATTCCGTCTTGGTGCAGATCAGTCCGGCCAGTTTGCCGTTCTCGATGTGGAGGGCGTGCGGCGTGGCGAGTTCGATGATCCCTATGCCCTCGTCCCTGCAAGCGCGGATCTCCTCCGGGTCGGCAGGCATCTGGTCGATGGTGCGCCGGTAAATCAATGAGGCGTCGGCGGCGCCCACCCGGCGGGCAGAGCGAACGGCATCCATAGCCGTGTCGCCGGCCCCGATTACCCCCACTCGGGCACCGAGCGAAACTGGATGACCTTCCCGCACGCTGCGCAGGAACAGGAGGGCATCCATGATGCCTTCCGAGTCCTCGCCCTCCAGATTGAGGCGCTTGGCAAGCTGTGCTCCCACCGCAACGAAGATCGATTCGAACCCGTCGGCGCGAAGGCCATCCAGAGTGAAGTCCACCCCGGCTGTCTGGCCGTAGCGAATCTCCACGCCCAGCTCCTCCAGAATGGCAATGTCTTGATCGATCTCTGCCTGAGGCAGCCGGTAGGCGGGAATGGCGCCACCGGTCATGCCCCCGGCGTAGGGATGCGCCTCGAAGATCGTCACCGCGAATCCCGCGTATCCCAGCGCCTGGGCGGCAGACAACCCGGCCGGTCCTGCGCCGATGACGGCCACCTTCGGCCCGGTTCCGGCCTTCTTCCGGAACATCACCGGTTGCTGCTCGTGCTCCATGATGAACCGCTTCATGTGCCGGATGGCCAGCGGCTGATCGAGGTGGGTTCGAATACAGGTGTTCTCGCAAAGGTGATCGCACACCCGACCAAGAATCGACGGCAAAGGATTGTCTTCCCTGGTGAGCTTGACGGCCTCCAGAAAATCACCGTTCCTGACCGCGTTCATGTACTGCGGCACCTTCTGATCAACGGGGCATTCGTCGAGACAGGGTGCTTCGATACAGTCGAAGAAGCCCAGCTCGCGGAGCGTCTTGGACCGGTCGGTGCGGAAGGACCTTTTCTCGTAGCGCCATTCACTACGGACCTTCTCCGCGTAGTGGCGCAGATTGAGCCGGGACAGAACCTTGAGGACCAGCTCGATCAGCTCCCCCGTACGTGCCTCGTCGAAGCCGTGCGAGCCTGCCCAGACACCGACCCGGTCGACGGCCGCCCCGTCGGCACCCGCCAGCGTCTGCGCCAGCGACCGGCAATCTTCTCCGTCAAGTGCCAGCCCGCTGTCGGTCAGAGCGGACCAACGCAACAGGGGCGCGAACTCATCGAACCCCTCCCGGGAGATCGCCGTCCGGGCGATGAAGTCGGTCAGATCGACCGCCCCCGCCTCATCCATGGCGGCGTCGAGATTCTCCATGTACTGCAGCATGCGCAGGTAGCCGCCGGTCTTGAGCAGGTCGGAACACACCGTCACCGTCTTCATGCCGCCCGCCAGGAGGTCGGCGACGTTGAAGCAGTCCGCCCCACCGGCGAAGGAGAGCATGAGATCACCGCGGAACTCCTCGCTGATCTTGGAGGCGAGGTTGGTGGTGACCGGATGGAGAGCCCGGCCGGACAGGTACATCATCTCGTCCCGGTCGAACACCGTCCGCCAGTTGTCGACCTCCAGCGTGTTGCTGAGTTTGAGGCCAAACGTCAGGTGGTGCTCGGCGGCGATCCGACGCAAGTTGTGGAACATCGGCACGGCATCGACATACATGAGGTCGTGCCCGAAGGCTTCGTCGGGAACCGGGACGTCCACGAAGGCCAGGTCGTCGTTGATGATCTTGCGGACCAGGTCGGCGCCCAGCAGAGTGGGATTGCACTTCACCGAAGTGTGCAGTTTTCGCTCTTCCAGGAGGTAGCGGGTGATCCGCTCGATTTCGTCGGGCGGGCATCCGTGCATGGTCGACAGCGTGATCGTATCGGAGATCAGCGCCGGGATATCGAGGTCACGTACCGCGGGATAGCGGCGGGCAACGATGTCGACATAAGCGGGCAGATAGTCGGAGGCGTCGAACATGGCGTCGAGGAACCACTGCACGTTGGGCTTGAGGATCCCCTCCAGGTTGTATCCGACACTCATGTTGAAGATCATCCCGGGCCGAGCGCCGGGGAACCCGAATTTGTGATGGAGGGCGTGGATCAGCACCCAGGCCCGCAGATACTCGTCGAACGACTCGTAGACCTTGAGTTCCTGGGACCACTCGACGTTGTACCCCTCGTCCTCGAGGTCGATGCACGGCTTGTTGACGTCCAGCTCGTCGAGGGTTTGCACGGTCTTCAACTCGATGAAACGAGCACCGACCAGCCACGAGACGACGATGTTCTGCGCCATTTGCGTGTGCGGACCGGCCGCCACCCCGAAGGGCGTCTCGAGCAACTGACCGTACTTCTGCAGACGGAAACGATCGGTCTCCTTCGGAATGAACATCGCGGACCGGGGCACGCCGAACAGCGAGGCCTTCTGCTCCAGTTCGTCGAAGACCCAGTCGGTCAACTGCTCCATGGAGATCGGGTGGAATCGATCGGACATGTCCTCGCTCCTCGTTGGTTTTCAGATGCTCACAAGCGGGCGTGTAGGCGGGCAGCCTGCTCGGCAGCTTTGGCGCGAACCTCGGTGGCATCGACCCGGGTGGGTCGGCCGTCGGCGAACACCACTTCGCCGTCCACCTTCACCTCCAGGGGACGGACACCGGGGGTAAACGCCAGATGCCAGGGGTCCATCGGGTCGTACGACCAGGTGACTTGATCGGTGCGGGCTTCCGGCATCAGATCCCAGCCGGACTCCAACCAGGACCAGGCTGTGTCCGGTCCGCAGGTCACATCGACGCTGCGCTGCAGCACATAGGCGAGACGGAACGACTCGATCATGTTGGCGCCGATGCCGTCGGTTCCCAGGGCGACCGGATTGCTGAAACGTGCCGGGTTGGCATAGCCGACCGCGTTGTTCAAGTTCGAGCGCGGGTTGTGGAGGATCGTCCCCCGCAGGGTGTGGTCGGTCCGCAGGTGCACGCAGTGGCTCAGCAGCCAGTTGTCCCGGGTCAACCCGTCGAGCCTTTGTGGGGCGTCGACGTCGCCGATGCCCTCAGCGACATGGATATGAACCCCCACCCCGAGTTGGTCGGCGAGGGCGGCGGCGGCTTCCAGCGACTCGTCGGTGCAGGTGAAAGCAGCGTGGATCCCGACCAAGGCTTGGTTGCCCTCCTTGATGAAGCGCTCGTTCTCCTCCAGGCCCCGGCGGGCACCTTCGGCCCCGTGCCGGTCGGTGATGCCGTAGGCGGGCAACACCCGGACCCCCACCTCGGCACAAGCCTCGGCAATGATACTGAGGCTTCCCTCGATGGCATTTGGCGATTCGTGATGATCGACGATGGCGGTGGTCCCGGCCTCGAGCGCTTCGAGCGCTCCCAGCATGGCCGACCATCTGATCATCTCCAGGTCGAGCGCGGCGTCCAAACGCCACCAGATCTGCTCGAGGATCTCCTGGAAGTTGGCAGGGGTCTTGGGGGGCGGAGGCATGCCGCGCGCCAGCGCCGAGTAGAGATGGTGGTGAGCGCACACCAGACCCGGGGTCGTGGCGGACATGATCTCCTCCCGATGGGTCGCTATCTCAACCTACCCCCAATATCCCAAACCCGTTTTTGCGCTTAAGTTGCCGGTATAACAAGGAACTTAGGCGCAAAAACCGGTCTTCATAGGCAGGCGGTTGCGCCACTTGCCGTCAACTTCGTGGAGGGCCGCGGCCACTGCGCCGGCGGTGGGCACGAGCCCGATCTCACCGACACCTTTGATCCCGTACGGGGCGCCGGGTTGGGGGGCCTCTACCAGGTGCACCTCGATCTCCGGGATGTCCTTGGGGCGCAGGATCCCCAGGCTGCGCAACGTCATGTTGGTCGGCATCCCCGCCTCGTCGGTTGGGAACTCCTCCGAAAGCGCATACCCGAGGCCCATGTGAACAGCCCCTTGTACCTGTCCTTCGCACAAGATCGGGTTGACCACCCTGCCAACGTCATGGACCGCTACCACCTTCTCGATGTCACCCGTGGCGGGATCGGCGATCACCAGCTGAGCTGCGAACCCGAAGGTCGAGTGAATGATCGGGTTGTCGAGCCCTTCTTCGAGGGAGTTGGTCCAATCGACCCGGTACTCACCGTAGTAGTCAATGCCGGGCCGGCATTCGTTTTCCAGCGCAACGTGGCAGGCAGCCTTGATACCTCCTGCCCCCATGAGCGTGCCGCGGGACCCGGTCGTCTGGCCGGCGCCGAGCTCGCGAGTGGTGTCGACCACGACCCGCACCCGCTCGGGTTCGATCCCCAATTCCTCGACGGCCACCTGCCGCGCCACCGTGTGGATACCCTGGCCCATCTCCGTCCAGCAGTGGCGGACTTCGACCGTGCCGTCCTCTTCAAACCGCACGACGGCTCCGGAGATCTCTTCGAAGCCGTTACCGAGACCGGAGTTCTTGATCCCCATTCCAAGCCCGACCGCCTTGCCGGCGGCGCGGGCCGCTTCGTAGGCATCTTTGATGAAGTCCAGACACTGGCGGGCTCCGAGGCTGCCGTCGTCCATGATCTGTCCGGGACCCCATACATCTCCCGGCTCCACCACGTTGCGGGACCGCATCTCCCAGCCGCTGATCCCCACCCGCTCGGCCAGACGATCCAGCAGGCCCTCGGTGGCGAACTGCGCCTGATTGGCTCCAAACCCGCGGAACGCCCCACACACCGGATTGTTGGTGCGCACCGCGGTCGCTTCAACATCGATATTGGGAAACACGTAGGGACCGCTGGCGTGACCAGCCGCCCTTTCCAGCACCTTCATGCCAACCGAGCCGTACGGACCGCTATCGCCTACCATCCTGGCCCGCAACGCGGTGAGTTTGCCATCGGCGTCACAACCGGCGGTTGCCTCGATGCGGATTGGATGCCGCTTGGGATGCATCAACAGCGATTGCCGACGGGTCAGCGTGCACTTGACCGGTCGGCTCAACAGGTGGGCGGCAAGCGCCGTCTGAGCCTGATTGGAGATATCCTCTTTGCCGCCAAAGGCGCCGCCGTTCGATATCAGCTCGACCACCACATCGTCGTTGGAGATGGCAAGCACCCGGGCGATCTGATTGCGGTCGTCCCACACACCCTGACCACCCGAATACACCATCAGCGGTCCGCCGTCCCGCGGCACGGCCAGGGTCGACTCCGGCTCAAGAAAAGCATGCTCGACCCGTTGGGTGTGGAAGGTCTCCGCGACGGTATGGGCGGAGGCGGCCAGGGCGGCATCCACATCGCCGCGAGCGTAGACCGTGCGCGACAGCACATTACCGTCCAAACCCCAGACGGCATCTTCTTCCGACCCAAGCGCCGAATCGGGATCCACGAACGGCGAGTGAACCGTGTACTCGATCTCGACCTTCTCGGCCGCCGCCCTCGCCACGGCAACCGAGCCGGCGACCACGACGGCCAGGACGTCACCGAGGTACGAGGTGCGTCCGCCCTCCGGGATGAACACCGGCCAGTCACGGTCGATGATCCCCACCTTGAGATCGCCTGGTACGTCGGCCGCCGTGAAGACGGCCACCACTCCGTCCATGGCCAGCGCCGGCGCCGTGTTGATGCCGACCACGTCGGCGCGGGCATGGTCGGCCAGCCGCAACGCCGCGTGCAGCATCCCCTCGACCCTCATGTCGTCGACGTAGCCGCGGTCGCCGAGCGCCAGTTCAATCGCCTCGTACCTGACGCCCCCCGACCCGAGCCCGCCGAGCGGTTCGAGTTCGGGAATCGCATCGTCGCGCAACATCTCAATCGCTTCGAAGATCTTGGTGTAACCCGTGCAACGGCACAGATGGGCCCCGAGCCGACCGGCGGCCGTTTGGCGCGTCAGGTCGCTTCCCTTCTGATCCAGCAGCGCCTTGGTACGGACGAGGATTCCGGGCGTACAGAAGCCACACTGCAAGGCACCGGCGGCGGCGAAGGCTGTTGACAGCTTGGCCCGCTCGGCCGGGTCAAAGCCCTCGAGGGTGGTGACCGTCCTGCCTTCGGCTTTCTCGAGCGTGACCAGGCAGCTCTGAATCGCCTTGCCGTCCAGCAGCACGGTGCATGCCCCACACTGGCCGGTAGGGGAACATCCGTCCTTGGGCGAAGTAATGGCCAGCTCCTCACGCAGGGCTGCCAGCAGATGCAGGTGATCGGCCGAGACCGACACCTGGTGACCGTTCACTATGAAGGAGCAAACCCGCGATGCCGTCAGCGTCATTTCACACCCTCTCAACAACCAACCCTGTAAACCGCCGATGACTACCAGCCATACATCGTGGCGACCACGCATGACACTGGCGGCGTTCTCCGGGGACCCGTGCATATGGCGCTGGTGGCCGCCGATCTACGCAACGGCATTCCCCGGCAGACCGTTCGCGCAACCGTAGGGTTCTCGCCGGTTCCGTCATCTTGAACCTAGCTTAACAATCTGTCAAGGAGGCGAGCGTGGAAGTCGGGCCGGCGGTGGTGGTGACAGCGGTAGAGTCCGGACAACCGGCGGAGGAGCGAGGGGTGTCCTGTCGAGCCGACTTCATGATCGAACCGTTCGAGGAAGGCGCGCCGGGACCGCATGTGATGGCCGCCATCGAAGCCGTCCGGTCTCATGGCTTCGAACCTGAGATAGGTCCATTCGGGACGTCGATATACGGGGATCCGGCCACCGTGATTGCGGCATTGCAGGACATGCTCGACACCGCATACCGTGCGGGCGCATCCCGGATATCCCTGCAGATGGAACTGGACGAACCATGACCGACGCCACCGACCACCCGGTCTTCGCTGCCATCCAACCGCTGCTGGACGTGATTGGCGGTAGCGTCATCGAATCGGCTGAATTGCAGGCGGGCGACGTACCCATCTCCTGGGAGGGAGAAGAAATCGGTGGTGTTCGCCTGGAGTCGCTCTCGAATGCCCTCGATCGGCTCGTGACCCACATCGAGGACGAACTCGGCGGGAGGCTGATGGACCTGCCGCGCCAACGGAAACAAGCGGCCATACGCATGCTCGATGAGCGGGGAGCGTTCCAACTCCGAAAGGCAATCGAGGACATCGCCGCCATGATGGGCGTGAGTCGCATCACGATCTACAACTACCTGAATGCGATAAGGGGCGACTAGCAGACGTTCCCCCGAGGGGCTCGGGCTCCTTTCTCGAGCGAGTTGACATTTTGTTAGCTAAAGACGACGCTACCGACGTAGCGTCGGTTCGGGGCCGGTGCCGGCCGGAGGGAGCCACCTCGCTGTGACGAGCGCCGTGACTAAGCGTCGGACGCAATCGAGATACCTAGCCTTCCTGATCCCGGTAGCCGCGGTCGTCGCCGCCCTGCTGATCGGGGCGATCATGCTGGTCGCTCTCGGCGCCAATCCGCTGGAAGGGTTCCGGGAGTTGATCAAGGGAGCCTTCGGCAGCAAAGACGCACTCATCTCAACCGCATTGAAGGCCACCCCCTTGCTGTTCGTCGGGGTGGGGATCACGATCGCTTTTCGCGCCAATGTGATCAACATCGGTGGAGAAGGTCAGATGGTGGCGGGCGCCCTCTTGGCCACGATCACCGCACTCTCGCTGCCGGATCTCCCGGCGTGGATCATGCTGCCCGCCGTCCTGATCGCCGGCCTCGCCGGAGGAGCCCTCTGGGGAGCCGTTCCCGGCGCGCTGAAGGCCTACTTCGGGGTCAACGAGATTCTCAGCACGATCATGCTGAATGTGGTCGCCGTGCAGTTGATGAACTACTTGCTGCGCGGACCATTGATCGATCCGGGTGAGATCGAACGGGGGACTCGCATCCCTCAGACAGAACGCCTGCAGGGAGGCGCCGATCTGCCGCTGTTGTTTGGCGACGGCCGCTTCCATATCGGTCCTCTCGTGGCCATCCTGGCCGCCGTGGCGGCGTACGTCCTCCTCTGGCGCACCCCGCTCGGATACCGGCTGCGGGCGGTCGGATTGAACCCCGACGCATCCAAGTACGCGGGCATCCCGGTCAAGCGAACCATCGTGCTGGCTTTGACCTTCAGTGGTGCGATGGCCGGGCTGGCCGGAGCGGTCCTGGTATTTGGCAGCGAGAGTCACCGCATGGTAACCGACGGGTCAACGGCAGGCTTCACCGGGAGTGCCGGCTTCAACGGGATCGTGGCCGCCCTGTTCGGCGGGCTTCATCCGATCTGGACCATTCCGGCGTCATTCCTCTTCGGAGGCCTGTTGGTAGGTGGCAACGCCATGCAGCGGGCCGTGCAAGTGCCCTCCGCGTTGATCCTCGCCTTGAACGGACTCGTGGTCGTGTTTGTGGTGGCAACCGATCGGTATCGCAAGCGCATGCTGGCGAGGGATGTCCGGGTCGACGCGCCTGAACCACTCGCACCTGCGTTTGGTTGGCGGCCGACGGACGGGCCGGCACCGTCCGGTGAGGGAGACACCTCGTGAGCGACTTCTTCACCACCGCCGTGCTGGTAGCAACTGCGGCCTCCGGTGTCCGCTTGGCCGTTCCACTGCTCTTTGCGTCCCTTGGCGAAACGTTCGGGCAACGAAGCGGGGTGTTGAACCTCGGCGTTGACGGCGTCATGCTGCTCGGAGCGTTCGGCGGGTATTACGCGGTGCTGAAAACGGGAAACGTGTGGCTGGGGTTGCTCATCGGCATCGTGGTTGGTTTGCTGCTGGGCGTGGTTTCGGCTGTGATCTCGGTCACGCTGCGGGCCGAGCAGGGGATCAGCGGTATCGGCATCTACCTCTTCGGCCTGGGAATGAGCGACCTGCTGTTTCAGAAGCTGGTCGGCACCCCGCTGCCGATCACCAAGTTCCCCAAACTCAACATCCCCCGCCTCAGCGACATCCCGGTCATCGGTGAGCTGCTGTTCCAGCACAGCATCGTCGTCTACCTCGCCTTCCTGGCCGTACCGGTCGGCATGTACATAATCAACAAGACGACCTTCGGGATGAACATCCGGGCGGTGGGCGAGAACCCGGAAGCCGCCGATAGCCTGGGGGTCAGCGTCAGCCGGATCCGCTACGCAACCGTCATCATCGGCGGCACGCTGGCCGGCGTGGCCGGAGCGTCCTTAGCCATCGACCTGGGTATCTTCCAGCAGAACCTCACCAACGCTCAGGGGTTCATCGCCATCGCCCTGGTCTACTTCGGCGCCTGGCGGCCGGTCGGCGTGATGCTGGGATCGTTGCTGTACGGATTCGTCAACGCCATCGTGCTGCAGCTCAAGACGCTGGCCATCATCCCGCCCGACCAGTCGAACTTCGCCGCCATGGCCCCGGCCATCATCACGATTCTGGCGCTGGTGATCGTCGCGCGTCGCTTCAAGGCACCGGCGGCTCTCACTAAGCCGTATTCACGAGGAGAATGAACCAGGACCATGCGGTCCACGATGAAGGAGGAACGTTGAAGAAGCACAGATTGACCAAACTGATCGTCGTGCTGGCATTGGCCCTGGTGGCTGCTGCCTGCGGAGACGTCGATACAACGACGACGGCCGGCGAGGCCGAAACAACAACAACGGCCGGCGAGGCCGAAGCAACAACGACAACGGCCGCCGAAGCCGAGCCGTTCCGCATTGCCATCGTGGCGCCGTCAGCGTCCAACGACCTGGCGTTCACCCAGTCGATCGTCGATGCGGTCAACGTGATCAAAAGCGAAATGGGCAATGTCGACTTGCAGGTAACCGACGGCACTTTCGTGGTTGAAGATGCCGCCGCCGCCATCCGCGCTTACGCGGACAGCGGAGTAGATCTGGTGATCGCCCACGGATCCCAGTACGGCGGCTCGCTACAGGAGATCGCTCCCGACTTCCCCGACACTTCGTTCGCCTGGGGCACCGCGGCGGACACCTTTGGTTTGTCCAATGTGTTCGCTTATGAAGCTGCTTCAGACGAAGGCGGCTATGTCATGGGTGTCATGGGTGCCGCGCTGAGCGAGAGCAACGTGATCGGCATTGTCGGACCGGTCGAGGTTGGTGACGCCAAGCTCTACGTCGACGGTTTCAAGGCCGGCGTGCTGGCTCAGAACCCCGATGCGGAGGTACTGGTGAACTACACCGACTCCTTCAGCGACGTGGCGCTGGCTTCCGAAGCAGCCCAAGCCCAGGCCGCCAACGGAGCAGACGTCATGTCGGGAACTGCCCAGATGGTGGTCGGAGCGGTCACGGTGGCCAGTGATCAGGGGATCCTCTGGTTCGGCACCCAGGCCAACCAAACCAGCCTGGCTCCCAACATCGTGGTGGCCTCCCAGGTCTATCACTGGGAAGTGGTGCTGCGCGACATCATCGCCAAGATCGAAGCAGGGACGCCGGGCGGCGAGTATTTCAAGATCGATCTCGCCAACGGAGGAGAGGTCATCGAGTACAACGATGGCTTCGACCTTCCCGCCGATGTACGGCAACTGGGTGAGGATGCGATCGCCGGCATCAAAGACGGCTCGATCACGACCGGCAGCTAGGAGAATCGGGCAACCATCAGGAAGGAAGAGAGCTGGTGAGGGAAATAGTACCAGGTGTTTCGCACTTGGTACCGCCGCTTCTCGCGACCAACTCGCCCCGGGGCGAGCATGGCTCGAGTTTCCCTCCGCCTGAGCATGAGCCGGAGCCGGGGGACCCGACCGTCCCCCGGATCCCCGACGAGGTGACACCGTGACCGATGTCCCGATGCTGGAAATGCGGGGGATCACCAAGCGCTTCCCCGGTGTCCTGGCCAACGATGCGGTGGACTTCGACCTGAAGGCGGGCGAGGTCCACACATTGCTCGGTGAGAACGGTGCCGGCAAGAGCACGCTGATGAAGATCCTCTACGGGCTCTACCAACCTGATGAGGGTGAGATCCTTCTCAACGGCGCCGTTATCGAGATCCACAGTCCCACGCAGGCCATCGAACACAACATCGGAATGATCCACCAGCACTTCATGATGGTCGAGACGCTGACCGTGGCTGAGAATGTTGCTCTGGGCTTGCCTTCGAACCGGGGGTTCCGCACCGATCTCGACGCCGTTTCCGAACGCATCACCGAACTCGGCCGGAGATACGGTCTCCGTATCGACCCCGAGGCAATCGTCTGGCAGCTCTCCGTAGGTCAGAAGCAGCGAGTGGAGATCATCAAGGCACTCTTCCGCAATGCCAATCTGCTCATCCTCGATGAACCGACCGCGGTGCTCACCCCACAGGAGGTGGACCAGTTGTTTGTGACCCTGCGCCAGATGACCGACGACGGCCGGGGCTTGATCTTCATCTCCCACAAACTGCACGAGGTGCTGGCGCTCAGTGACCGGATCACGGTACTCAGACAAGGTCGCATCACAGGGCAGGTGCCGGTGGAAGGAGCCACCCGGGAAGGCCTGGCCCGGATGATGGTGGGACGCGAGGTGAAGCTGGCCCCGGACAAGCCCACCGTTGCTCCGGGCCAACCACGACTCCGCATCAAGGGCCTGACGGTGACCGGCGACCGGGGCGACGAAGCCATTCGCAGCCTCGATCTCGAAGTCCGGGGCGGAGAAATCCTCGGCATTGCCGGCGTGTCCGGCAACGGCCAGCGCGAATTGGCGGAAACCATCGGTGGCCTGCGGGAGCCGACGGGTGGAGCCATCTTCATCGACGACACGGATGTGGCCGGAAAGGTCCCGGCCGAGGTCCGGGCGGCCGGTCTGTCCTACGTGCCGGAGGGTCGCATGAAGAACGGCTGCATCGGTGAGTTCACGGTTGCGGAGAATCTCCTCCTGGTCGATCACAAGGATCGGAGATTCGTCAAGCGGGGCCTGTTCGATTTCGGGGCCATCAAGGAGCACGCCGCCCAGTTGGTCAAGCAGTACGCCGTCAAGACGCCGACGCTGGATACCACCGCCCGCAGCCTGTCGGGCGGAAACATCCAGAAGTTGATCCTGGCCCGGGAGATCTCCGGTACTCCCAAGGTGCTGGTGGCATCCCAACCCGCCCGCGGTGTCGACATCGGCGCCGCCGAGTACATCCACGAACGGCTCGTCGAACAGCGGGCTGAGAACACCGCCATCCTGATGATCTCCGAAGACCTCGACGAGATCTTCGGCCTCTCGGATCGGATTGCCGTGATCTACGAGGGACAGATCATGGGGATCGTCGACCCGGGAGCCGTTACCCGCGAGGAGATCGGGTTGATGATGGCGGGAGTCCGGCCCGAAGCCGTGACCGGCTGACTCAGGCGCCCAGAGCCTGAGCGAGGTCCTCTTTCAGGTCCTCGACGTCCTCCAGCCCGATCGACAGCCGGACAAACCCGTCCGAGATACCTACCGCGGCCCGCTCCTCCGGGGTCAACCGCGAGTGCGTTGTAGTCGCAGGGTGGGTTGCGAGACTCTTGGCATCACCTAGGTTGTTGGAGATGTCGAAGAACCGGAGGGCGTTCATGAACCGGAAGGCGGCCGCCCGGCCACCGTCGATCTCGACCGCCACCATGGAACCTCCACCGGACATCTGCCGGCGGGCCAGCTCGACCTGTGGATGTCCGTCCGCGGTCGGATAACGCGTCTCGAGTACTCCCGGCCGACTCTGTAGAAAAGCGGCCAGCTCGGCTGCGGTTCGCGATTGCTGGGCGACCCTCAGATCGAGGGTCTCGAGGCTCTTGGCGAGGATCCAGGCGGTGAAAGGGCTCATGGTTGGACCGGTATGGCGCTGAAATTCCTTGAACGGCCCATCGATGTACTGTGCCGATCCGAGGACCGCTCCGCCCATGGTCCGACCTTGCCCGTCCAGGTGCTTGGTCGTCGAGTAAACGACCACGTCGGCACCGAGCTCAATGGGCCGCTGGAGGACCGGCGTCGCAAACACATTGTCGGCAACCACTAATGCCCGTGCCGCGCGGGCCCTCTCAGCCACCGCCGCGATATCGACGATCTCCAACAAAGGATTCGAGGGGGTCTCGAGAAACACCATCTTGGTTGGAGTCGTCAGGGCGGCTTCCCAGGCGTCGAGATCGCGCCCGTCGACCAGTTCGGTATCGATACCCCAGCGTGGCAGCAGCGTGCCCAACACCGCCAGAGTGGATCCAAACAGCGAACGCGACGCGACGACCCGGTCCCCGGCCTCCAGGTTGCAGGCCAGCGCGGCAAACACCGCCGCCATCCCGCTGGCCGTCGCCCGGCAAGCCTCCGCCCCGTCCAGCAACCGCAATCGCTCCTCGAATACCGAAACCGTGGGATTCCCGTAGCGACTGTAGATATAGCCGTCGATATCGCCCTTGAAGGTTGCGGCAGCCTCTTCGGCAGTCTCGTACACATAGCCGGAGGTCAGGTAGAGCGCCTCGGCTGTTTCGCCGAAGGAGGACCGTTCCAGGCCGCCTCGCACTTGGTTCGTCTTTGGTCGCAGTTCGCTCATCGGTTCCTCCGGCAGCAACGGTACTAGAAGCCCGACTCCACCAACCTATCCCACCGGGGGGCCTGGTCTCCCGGTACGCTATCTTGCCATGGCCGCCCCACTGCCCCGCCTTCTCCTGCCAGACAACAGTGTCATCGATGACGGCCGCCTGTCGATCGGGGGGTGCGACACCCTGGGGCTGGCCGCTCAGTTCGGCACTCCGCTGTTCGTTTACGACGAAGAGCATCTCCGGGCTCGCTGTCGGGAGGCGGTGGCAACGTTCGGCGACGGGGTCGCCTACGCCACCAAGGCGTTTCTCTGTAAAGCCATGGCCCGCCTGGCCCACCGGGAGGGCATGCACCTCGACGTTGCCACCGGCGGCGAGCTGTGGATAGCACTCGAGGCCGGGGTTCCGGCGCCAAGCCTGGTGTTGCATGGCAACAACAAATCGCCGGTCGAGCTGGCCATGGCGCTCGAGGCAGGCGTCGGCAGGATCGTGGTGGATTCTTTCGACGAACTGCACCGTCTGGAGGGCCTGGCGGCCGGTCGTCGACAGCCGGTCCGGGTGCTGATCCGCATCACGCCGGGGGTCGAGGCCCACACCCACGAATTCGTGTCCACCGGCCAAGACGACACCAAATTCGGGTTTACCGTTTCGACCGGAGCCGCCGAACGGGCCATCGACCGGGCGAGGTCGTCGCCGGTGCTGGAACTGGTGGGATTGCATGCTCACATCGGCAGCCAGGTCTTCCGTCTGGCCTCCTTCGAAGAAGCCGCCCGGGTGGTGGCCCGGGTGGCCGCACCCTACGACCTGTCGGAGTTGTCGCTGGGAGGCGGTCTGGGCGTGCCATATGTCGAAGGCGAGACCTCCCCGTCGATCGCGGAATGGGGGCAGGCCATCATCGCGGCCTGCCGGGACGAAGGCGTCACCGGCAGGGTAACGGCCGAACCGGGACGGGCCATCGTGGCTGCCGCGGCGGTGACCCTCTACACGGCGGGCACCGTCAAGGAAATCCCGGAAATCCGAACCTACGTGGCGGTGGATGGGGGGATGAGTGACAACCCGCGACCGGTGCTGTACGGCAGCGGCTACGAGGCTTTTCTTCCCCGCGCCGCCGACGCGCCCCGCACCCGGGCGGCGCGGATCGTCGGTAAACACTGCGAATCAGGCGACGTGCTGGTCCGGGAGGCCTGGGTGCCCCACGACCTGGCCGTCGGCGATGTGCTGGCAACGCCGGTGACCGGCGCTTACGGCCACTCGATGGGCTCCAACTACAACAAGGTGCTGCGACCGGCGGTGGTGTTCTGCAGTGACGGCAACGCCCGCCTGGTGGTCCGCCGGGAAACCTACGAGGACCTGCTGATCACGGACGTCGGGTGACGGGATTCTCTTCTGTCCGGCTTCGGCTTGGTCCTCGGAGCCGGAGCGGGCGACCATGCTGCGCCGCGCCGATCGCCTATAAACCCCTTGACATTGGCGCACCCACCACCTAGAAACAACCTTCAAGCAAGACGGAAGGATCTCGCTCAAGCCACGACGAACCCGACGACACGTATTCATCCAGAAAGGTGGAGGGAACAGGCCCTACGAAACCTTGGCAACCATCTCGACCATGAGAACGGTGCCAATTCCTGCCCGTCGCGTAGACGGGGGAGATGAGGACGAACGCGACCAACGTCGTGACCGCCTCTCCACAACTGGATGCAGGCGGTTTCTTTGTCAGAACCCCTCTGCCTCCGGTGTGGCCACAACAACGAACGGAGAGGGAGCTATGAGTTCGACACTTCACTTCGAGACCTTGCAGGTGCACGCCGGCCAGCAGCCGGCCCCCGGAACCAACGCTCGAGCGGTGCCCATCTACCAGACGACGTCGTTCACCTTCGACGACACCGACCATGCCGCCCGGCTATTCGGCCTGGAACAGTTCGGGAACATCTACACACGGATGATGAACCCGACCACCGATGTGTTCGAACAGCGCATCGCCGCACTGGAGGGCGGGACGGCCGCCGTTGCGACTTCCTCGGGTCAAGCAGCCCAGCTGCTGGCAATCACCTCGCTCGCCCAGGCCGGTGACCACATCGTCGCCTCCAGTTACCTCTACGGCGGAACCCATAACCAGTTCAAGGTGGCTTTGCCGCGAATGGGAATCGACGTGTCGATCGTGCAAGGAGATGACCCGGACGACTTGGAGAAGGCGATCACCGACCGCACCAAGGCTCTCTTCGTCGAATCCATCGCCAACCCCGAATACTCGGTTCCCGACCTGCGGCGTCTCGCCGACGTTGCCCACCGGCACGGCATTCCGCTCATCGTCGACAACACATTCGGCTGCGCCGGTTACCTGGTTCGTCCCATCGAACACGGCGCCGACATCGTTGTGGCCTCCGCCACCAAGTGGATCGGCGGCCACGGAACCTCGATCGGCGGGGTGATCGTCGACTCCGGGAACTTCGATTGGCGAAACGGCAAGTTCCCGCTCTTCACCGATCCGGCTCCCGGCTATCACGGCCTCGTGTTCGCCGAAGTGTTCGGACCCGACGGTTCCTTCGGGAACATCGCCTTCGCTATCCGGGCCCGGGTCGAAGGCCTGCGGGATCTCGGGGCGGCGCTCAGCCCGTTCAATGCGTTCCTGCTATTGCAGGGACTCGAGACCCTTTCGCTGCGTGTCCAGCGGCACGTCGACAATACCCTGCAGCTGGCGCGATGGCTCGACGCGCATCCCCGGGTGGCGTGGGTCAAGTACCCGGGGCTCGAGTCCCACCCGTCCCACGAACGGGCCAAGCAATACCTCACCAACGGGTTCGGAGCCGTTCTCAGCTTCGGAGTCACCGGCGGGTACGAGT
>Ga0209751_10001503_pt1 | contig 23937 bp, 17 predicted proteins | sample RifCSP13_1_FD_184019 | JGI IMG/M metagenome (GOLD analysis project Ga0209751, IMG submission 184019) | Soil microbial communities from Rifle, Colorado - Rifle CSP2_sed 13_1 (SPAdes) (version 2) | ecosystem: Environmental > Terrestrial > Deep subsurface > Rock core/Sediment | place: Rifle...
CACAAATCGTAGCCAGCCCAGCCCGTAAGCGTGAAGGGGCTGTCGTTGTAGATCGTCCAGCTGGCCGAGCAAACTCCCCATTCCCCCGGCAAGATGCCGCCCGTGGGACAGTCGGTAGCGAAGTCCTCGAAGTTGACGAAGGGGTGAGGTCCTTCGGGCGAGGATTGGCTCACGGTGACGCCGCCGATCTGCACGCCCGGCAGCGTAGGAAGCGAAGCGAGCTTGCTGCCTCCGGAAGCGGACTGCAAGGCCACGGCCGAAGGTTCGGGGTATCCCACACCCGCCAGCGACTTCACCCACACATCCCAGGTGTATGACGCCGCGTCTTCCAACGCCGAACCCGAATCCGGATCGAGATGCCGCCCTTCCGCCGCGTCGAAGTGCCCGATCTGGATGAAGCCCGCCGACGACAAATCCAGCGTCTGTCGCACGCAGTTCCAACCTTCGAATGTGAAGAGCGCTTCGGGCCCGATGGACGGCCTGGCGCGTGCCAGAGCGGGAGCCAGGCCGGCGCCAAGAGGGATGCCGCCTCGGCTGCATACCTCGATCACGCTCCCGTCGGCCAGGCCGGCGTAAGTGAAGTCCACGTGCGCCCGCGCCACCTGGCCCGCGCCGCCGGAGTACGGTCCGTACCACGACATCTTCCCCGCCATGTCCGACCAGTCGTATTCGAACCAGCCTGAGGCCTCGCCGGACCATCCCACCGGAAGAAGGGCCGGGCCGGATCCCGAGGCGGCTCCGGGTAGCGAGGATCGGGCAGCGAAACCGAGGCGGTGGACATCAGCTCACCGTCGGACACGCGCAGCACTCCCGCCAGCAACCGGAAAGGCTCCTGATCGTCCCCGGTGATCTGGAATGTCACTGTTCCATCAGGCCCGCTGACCGGGATTCTGAGCTCCGCACCCGGGTAGATGTAGTCCGATGGAACCGTCGCGCCTGAAGGGCGATAGCCTGGTGTGAAAAGCAAGACCAACTCGAACTCGCCCGTGCCCGCCACGCCGCTCCAACCCTCGATATGCCATTGGACCGGCAGGTCTTCCCCGGGGGATCGTTGACGGCGTCTCCAAGATGAGCAGCAGCTCGTCGCCGAAAGGCGTAGTGGCGCCCGGCGCTGGAGATTCGCCGCCATCGGCGGCCATCGGGCCATCGACGAAGGTGAACCCCACTGTCAAGGCAGAAAACATCGCGGCGAAAACGAGCGGGAGGCGAGTCCGTGGCATCAACGTTCTCCCAAGGTGCGCATCTTCATGGATGATCGGCCGGGATCGGGCGCGGTGGAGCCAGCCGCCATTACCAAATGCGCCGAATGAGGTTCGAACAAGAGGTCGACTCCCCCCAAGTCTCAGTCCGGTTCAGAGCGGTCGGCAGAAGCGAAAGCCCGGCTCCCAATGGGCCGGGCTCATCAGCACTGCTCCATGTCTCTCGGCCATGCCTGCACCCCCTCGGGCGAGTGGCCCCGATCTCCGCCTACCCTACAACAACTTGCCGAAAAGCGCAACCTGGGAAGGCGCCCATGAGGCTGATTGGGGCTGTTTGGGTGGGGACACGCGGCGACGCGCCCCCGCCGCCGTCCTCCCCACCCCGCACGCCGCTGCCACGCCGGCTAAGCCCGGGCAGGGCCTCTCCCGGGGGCGGGCTGGTGCGCCGAGGGATTGTGAGGCTAGGGATTCAGCTGACGGTGAAAGAGGTGTAGTGATAGCGGATGCGTCCATCCGCCAGACCCAACGTGTCGCTGCCGTCGGCGACGCTTCCGTGATCGCTGCTTGCGGTCCAGGTGAACTGGCGAGTGCTGCCGCTGCCGCTCTTGCCGGTAACGGTGAAGGACGCATTGGGGAGGATCGTTCGCAGCAGGGAATCGTACCAGGTGCGAACCGCCTGGCGGCCGACGATCGTTCGCTCGCCGGTGACGTGTGCGGCGTTCTCCAGATACAGGCCGGCGATGAGGGAGGTGTCCTTCTGATTGATCCGGCCAATCAGACGTTCCGGCATGTCGGCCACCTGGTTGGCTCCCGGCCAGTTGAATGAGGCGACGGCGTCCCACAAGTCGATCATCGTCGTCCGCGTGGCGAAATCGTAGGCCCAGAAGTTGGCCGCTTCGATTTTCATCTCTTGCGACTTGCGTAAGAAGCGCGTGACCTCGTCGGGGGTCGGCCGCCAAGCGTTGTGGCTGTACGTCGGGCCGGTGACGAAGATCGGCCGGGCCGGCCGCAGCGCCTGGTATTGCGCCACGGTTCGCTCGAGCTGGTCCTCCGGGTTGTGCGAGAATTCGAAGTAGACCTGAGGCATGGCGAAGTCGCAGCGCTCGAGGAATTGGGCGTAGGGAAGCTGGTAATGCAGCTGAGGGTAGCGGTAGGAGCTGAGGCCGATCGGAAGGCTCGGCAGCCCTGCCCGCAGCTCCTGCATGAACCGTTGCGCCGCCACTTTCTTCCCCGGCTCTTTGTACTCCCTTTCGGCGTCGATCACGTAGCCGTCCAGGCCGAGGGCCTTCGTCCGCTGAACGGCCAGGCGCGCTTCGCCGACCGGATCATCCCCGCGGACGTAGTGCCATCCCCACACCCGGATTCCGACGGCGCGCAGCGCCGCCGCCACCGGCGGAACATAGTCGATCTTGCGCGCCGGGTCGTAGTTGTACGCCCAGGTCGAGCCGTCAGCGATCTTGATTAAGACGTGCGTGAGCCCGGCGGCCTTGGCGCGCGCGGCGATCCGCGCCGCGTCGCCTCCATCGCACTTGGGGATCTGCCACAGGAAGTAACCCTTCCCCTTCAGCGGCATGCGCCTCCGGCCTCCATCCCAACCATCCCGGCAGGATCAGCTCTCATCGCCCGTCGAGCGGGCCTTGCGAACGGCCTGGTCGCCGTAGCGATGTCGGATCGAGTCGATGGCCGCCAGCAACCGCTCGTCGGCTTGCCACTTACGATCAAAGAGCGAGAGCTGGCGGATTCTCGTGCCCAGCTGCGCCACCCCGACCCCGATCAGTCGGACCGGACGACGACCCTTCCAGGCTCGCTCAAAAAGGCCCGCGGCGACTCGGTAGATCTCGCCGTCCTGGTCGGTCGGTTGCGGCAAGCTGGCTTGGCGGGTGATCGTCGTGAAATCGGGCCATCGCAGCTTCACGCGCACCGTCGTCCCGGCCAGCCCGGCCTCCCGCAGACGAGCGCCGACGGCCTCGCTCTGCTCCTGCAGGGTCCTGCGCAGCAGATCTCCGTCGGTGACATCTCGGGAGAACGTCGTTTCGCTCGACATCGATCGTGCCTCCCGGCTCTCGACCACCGGGCGGTTGTCCTCTCCGCGGGCTCTTGCTGCAAGTTCGATGCCAGACTCCCCGAATTGAGAGTGCCACCAAGCTTCCGGCTGGCGCGCCAATTCACCGACCGTATGGATGCCGAAACCCTCCAATCGCTCACGAGCCTTCGGCCCAATGCCCCACAGCATCTCGACAGGGAGCGGGGCCAGGAAGAGCGCCTCCTCACCCGGCGGCACCACGATCAGGCCCCCGGGTTTGCCCGCCTCCGTGGCGATCTTGGCCACCAGTTTGTTCGTCGCCACGCCCCACGACGTGGGCAGCGAGAATCGCACCTGGATCGCCCGCCGCAGATCCTCGGCCACAACCACTCCCGTCCGCCGGTCGTCGCTCACGTCGAGGAAGGCCTCGTCAATCGAAATGGCCTCGACCAGGGGAGCCGATTCGCGCACCAACGAAAGAACTCGTTCCGATGTGCGTCCATAGAGCGCGTGCCGGGGCCGAACGACGCGCAGCTCCGGGCACAGGCGAAGCGCCTGATGGGTCGGCATAGCCGATCGGACGCCGAAAGGGCGGGCGGCGTAGGAAGCTGACGCAACGACCCCGCGGCCGCGCGGGTCGCCGGCGACGACGAATGGCTTGCCGCGCAGATCGGGATCGTGCAGCTCCTCGACCGAGCAGAAGAAGGCATCCAAGTCGAAATGCAGGATGGTGCGTGGCTTTCTCATGGCCTTGAGTTTCGCTTCCGATCCGCCAGAAGGTGACGAGACGACCTCGATATCGGCTCCATGTGATGTCGGCTCCGGTTGACCATTCCCTGAGCCGCCGTTAGAATCCGGTGGTCGAGTAGGAGTTCCCATTGCGAAACTGCACGTTGTGTCTTTCTCAATCGCCCGACACGGAGGCGAAATGCGTCGAATGCGGCGCGGATCTGGGGCTGCACTCGGCGACCGCCGTCGCCCTGCGGCAGCTTCAGGCGAATGAACGAGTCAGCCGGATCCGCTTGATCGTCGCCGATGATGCTTGTCCCGCCTGCCGCGCCGGCGATGGGGAATTCCTCAAGGATGCCGTCCCTCCTCTGCCCACCTTGGGTTGCTCCCACCCGCACGGCTGCCGCTGCTTCTACCAACCGGCCCTGGTGGAAATCTACCCCTGAGGCAAGGCCCGTTGTCAGTCATCGGTAATCAGTCATCAGTGATCAGTGATCAGCCTGGACCGATGACTGATGACTGATCACTTATCCCTGATTACTGTTCGCCTGCCCCGCTCCTTCTAACGAACTCCTCCGCCTCTTGGCGCGAGCGGACTTCTCCGGCGGCCTGCGCCTCACGTAACGCCTCCAGGATCTTTCCGACCTCCGGCCCGGGCCCGATCCCGCGAAGCTTCATCACGTCATCTCCTGACAGAAGAAGGGCCGGGGCGACACGGACGGGCCGTTCCATGAACCACGCTTGCAGGAGCAGGCGGGCGGTCTCCAGCCGCCGCGCCCAGGCTGGCTGCGGGGCCGGGGGCACGAAGCGGCCGAGCAGGTCGGCCAGCGACAGTAGGACGACGGAGACTCCGACGGACTCGGCCGATCGGAAGAAGCGATAGACGGCGCGGGGCCCCGGGGGACCTTCGGTCTCGAGCCATTCAGGACGCATGTGGTGCAACACCGTCATTTCAACCTCGGCCTGTTCGACGGTGCTCAAGTGCAGGCGTCGGCACGCCTCGACCGCCAACCGCGCGCCCAACGTCTCATGCCCGAAGAAGCGCAGGCGTCCTTCCTCGTCGATAGCACGGCTCTTGGACTTCCCGCTATCGTGCAGCAGCGCGCTCCACAGCAGCAACGCCGACCGGGGCCGGCCGAAACTCGGCGAGAAGTCGAGGTAGGCCGTCAGGGGATCGCGGTAACCGGCGAGCTGGGTAAGGACCTCGGCCTCGGTCATCTCCGTCGCGGCGCCCTTCCCCGCTCGGCCCGTGAGAAGGCGAAGGAGATGATCGAGGTGATCCACCGTCGCCAGCGAGTGCTCGAAGGCGTCAAAGGCGTGCGGGGGCGGTTGCGGCAGGCCTCGCAAAGGCGAAATCTCCGGTACCACCGAATCCATGAGGCCCAGGTGATCGAGCAGCCTCAGCCCGGTCGTCGATTCCTCTCGCTCCAACATACGGAACAACTCGTCCCGCATCCGCTCAGGAGAAACGCCGGCAAGGGCCGAACCCGCCCGGCGGATCTGGGCGATCGTCTCCGCGTCGATCCGCAGTCCGAGTTCGGTCGACAAGCGCGCCGCGCGGACCGCCCGGATCGGGTCGTCGGCGATGGACGTGGCCGAGCAGGCGCGCAACTGTTTATGCTGCAGGTCGCGAACGCCGTGGAGCGGGTCCACTAACTGCGCCGCACCGCCGGTGGAAAGCGGGATAGCCATGGCGTTGACCGTGAAGTCCCGCCGGCCCAAGTCTTCAAGGATGTCTCGGCCTCGCAGGGCGGCAAAGTCGAGCGTCGACCGGCGGCCTTCGCCGGTTGTCAGAATCAGCCGGCCGGCGCCCCGCTCCGGGTCGAGGTCGTAGTAATCGGCGCCGAGCTCGTTGGCCAGCCGGCGCCCCAAAGCGATGGCGTCACCCTGCACCGCGAAATCAAAGTCGGCGGTCGCGCGGCCGAGGATCTGGTCGCGTACGCTTCCCCCGACGAGCCACACCGCCGCCGATCCGAATCCGGGAACGAGACGCTGCACCGTTTCCGGAAGTCCGGGAGGGGTGGCCACCGCGCTGAGCGTGCCGGAGGGCATCGCCGACTCAGCCGGATTGCAGGATCTTGTCGGGGAGGGCGACCCCCACGAAGGGGAGATTGCGGTAGTACTCGTCGAGATCGAGCCCGTACCCGAAGACGAAGCGATCGGGGATGGTGAAACCGCGGTAATGGATGGGAACGACGGCCTCGCGGCGCTCGGCCTTGTCGAGCAGCGCGCACACCCGAAGCGACTTGGGGCGGCGGGTCGTGAGCAGCTCGAGCACGGAGGCGATCGTCCGCCCGCTGTCGATGATGTCTTCGACCAGAAGAACGTGACGGCCCTCGATGGCGCTGGTCAGGTCGAGCGCGATGCGGACCTCGCCGCTCGAATCGCGGGCGCCGGCCCCGTAGGAAGCGACCGCCATGAAGTCGACGGTGTGGGGGATGGACAGGGCCCGCATCAGGTCGACCAGGAACATCACGCCCCCGCGCAGGATGCAGATCAGGTGCGGGTCCATGTCCCGATAGTCGCGGCTGATTTCGTCTCCGAGTTCGGCGACGCGGCGCCGCAATTGGTTCTCGTCGATCAGGATCTCGGCCAGGAAGTCGCGATAGTCTTGCATGACTCAGTCCTTGGGGACCTGATGGTGCCGCCGGCAGCGGGCCTCGTAGAGCTCGCTGGCGCCGACGACGACCACCGGATCGTCGAAACGGGCCGGCTGCCCGTTGATCAAGCGTTGCGTGCGCGACGCCGGCTCCCCGCAGACCATGCAAATGGCGTGCAGTTTGTCGACCTGCTCGGCCTGCGCCATCAAACGGGGCATCGGTCCGAAGGGTTCGCCGCGAAAGTCCAGATCCAGTCCGGCCACAATCACGCGCAGCCCGCGCTGAGCCAGTTCCTCGACGACCGGGATCAGCTCATCGTCGAGGAACTGCGCTTCATCGATGGCGACGACCGTCGCCTGCGGATTCACCAGGGCGCCGATCATCGCCGCCCGCTCGACGGGAGTCGCTTCGAATTCGCTGCCGGCGTGCGACGTCACTTTCCCGGCGGCATAGCGGGTGTCGAGCCTCGGCTTGAACACCTGAACTTCCTGACGAGCAATGCGCGCCCGTCGCAGGCGTCGGATCAGCTCATCCGTCTTCCCGCTGAACATCGAACCCGTGATGACTTCGACGCCGGGGGAGGGTGAACCCATGGACACTCCTTCGACGGGTCAGGCAAAAGAACGGGGCAGGTGCGATGAGACCTGCCCCCAGTTTACACCGGACCCTCACCCCCCTCGGCCCCTCTCCCGACCATCCGGGTCGGGAGAGGGGGAGCGGGGGTGAGGGTAGGAGTGGCGAATTCAACCTGCCGCTTGCGGCTCCGCCACCGTCGGGGACGGGAGATCGAAGCCCTTCTGGCGGAGACGGCGCTTGAGATCGACCAGACTCTTCTGGCCGAAACCTTCGACCGCCAGCAGGGCCGCATCGCCCTGCGCCAGACGTTCCAGCGCCTGCCCGACGAGCGTGATCCCGGCGCGGGCCAACGCATCTTCGGCGCGCTTGCCAAGCTCGAGCTCGGCGATGGGCAGTTCGGGCGAGGTCCGGGAGGACTCGCGGGCCACCTGATCCGCCAGGAACTCCTGGCGCGCTTGCAGCTTCTTGTAGAACCGATCGACCTGTCCCTCGGTATCGACGATTCGCTGCTCGCCGGTATAGAACGGATGGCAGTTGGAGCAGACGTCGGTGTGGATCGATTCGACCGTCGACCCGGTATGCCAAGTGTTGCCACAAGCGCAGGTGACGGTGGCATTCGGGTAATACTTGGGGTGAATAGCAGGCTTCATCGAAAACAGACCTCCCCGCAGGGTTCGCCCATGCCCCGCGGCCCGCTCTCAAGGCAGGCCACAGGTTCCAGCCGCAGACCGCTGATCCCCTCCGGGATGCGCCCTCACCCCTTCGGGTGCGCCGCCCTTGGCGCCCTGTAGAGGGCGAAGGGCGTGGCGGCCTGCACCCCTTCGGGTGCCCTGAAGAGGGTAGAGGCCGGGGCGCGATCCCGGGGACCGGATTCAGTCGGCGCACCGGCCGGGGCACTACTCCGCCGGCAGGACGTTAACGCGCTTTCGCCCGCCGCGTCCGAAATCGAAGACCACCACTCCGTTGATCGTGGCGAAAAGCGTGTCATCGCTGCCGCGATCAACATTCCGTCCCGCGTGGATTCGGGTGCCACGTTGTCGCACCAGGATGGTTCCGGCGTGCACCTGCTCCCCGCCATAGCGCTTGACACCCAGTCGTTGCGAGCGGCTGTCGCGTCCATTGCGGCTCGAGCCGCCGCCCTTCTTGTGAGCCATCTCGACTTCAGCCTTTCTTCTTGGCGGCCGCTGGCCGGCCCGTCTTGCGGGCGGCCGGGGCGGCCTGTTTCTTGGGGGCCGCCTGTTTCTTGGGCACGCCCTTCTTGCGCGGGGCGACTTTCTCCGCTGCGCCGGCCGGCTCCGCCCGGGCGATGCCCGGAAGATCGATCGTCTCGATCTTCACTTGCGAGTAGGTCTGGCGGTGGCCAAGCCTGCGGCGTCGGCGCTTCTTCGGTTGGTAGCGGAAGACGACGATCTTCTCGCCGCGGACCTCGCCCTGGATCGTACCCTGCACTCGAGCACCGGCGACCATCGGCGATCCAACCAGCACCTGTTCGCCGTCGGCCGCCAACAGCACTTCGGAGAACTCGAACGACTCCCCGGCGGGCCGACCGAGCCGGTCGACCTCCAGTGTCTCTCCCTCGCGAGCGACGTACTGCTTGCCGCCCGAGGCGACGATGGCGTACCGCATGACCTGTGTTCCTCCCGCTTCACTTCGCCTTCGACCTTGCGCCCGCGGCGCCGGGTCGAAGGGGAAGAGGGTGAGACGTGCCTCCGCCCCGGCATCGCTCGCGGGGCGGAGGCGTTGGATTGTATCCGTTGTCCCTCGGTCCTGTCAATGAGGAGGGTCGCAGGATCCGCTATTCCACCGCGACCGCCGTCGACTCCTCGGTCACTTCCCCGCTGGCGGGCGACAGGGTGAGCCGTTCGTCGTGGAGCATCGCCTGCTCTCCGGGAAAGGCGGTACCGGCCGGGATCAGCTTGCCGATGATCACGTTCTCTTTGAGGCCCCGCAGGTAGTCCACCTTGCCCTCAATGGCGGCCCCGGCCAGCACCTTGATCGTGTGCTGGAAGGACGAGGCCGACAGGAAGGACTCGGTGCTGAGCGAGGCCTTGGTGACGCCGAGCAGGACCGGCACGGCGCGCGCCGGATGCTTGCCATCGGCGAGCAACCGTTCATTGATCACCTTCAGGAAGAGACGGTCGACCAGATCGCCCGGCAGCATGTCGGTATCACCGGGATGGGTGATCTGCACCTTCGAGAGCATCTTGCGGATGATGACCTCGAAGTGCTTGTCGTTGATGTTCTGACCTTGCGAGCGGTACACCTTCTGGACCTCGGTGAGCAGATAGAGCTCACAGGCCTCGCGCCCGCTGATGCGCAAGGTGCGGTGGGGATTGAGCGAGCCTTCCGTGATCTGCTGCCCGGCGACGACCTTGTCGCCGTCCCTCACCAGAATGCGGCTGCTGGGAGCCACTTCGTAGACCGCTTCATCGATTTGGTCGTAGGCCACGATGACTTTGCGATCCTCCAGCCGGACCCGTCCGGCGTGCGAGGCCGAGATCTGTGCCTCGCCCCGGGTCGCAATGACGTCGCCGGGGTTGACCTGGCCGCCGTCCTCGACCCGCAGCGACCAGTTGCCCGGAACGTTGTACTCATCTTGGATCAGCTCGCTGTTCATCACCTGGACCACGCGCTGCCCCTCGGCGTGGACCCCGTGGATGATCTTGATCGTCCCGGCGATCTCGGCCGTGATCGCCTCCCCCTTCGGTTTCTTGCGCGCCTCGAACAGTTCCTCGACGCGCGGCAAGCCGGTCGTGATGTCACCGCCGGCGGCGACTCCACCGGTGTGGAACGTGCGCAGGGTGAGCTGCGTCCCCGGCTCGCCGATCGACTGCGCCGCCACAATGCCGACGGTGGCACCAAGCTCGACGGGCTCGCCTCGGCCGAGGTCCGTACCGTAGCATTCGGCGCACATACCGAACGGCAGCTCGCATGTCAACGGCGAGCGGATGAAGACGGTTTCAACCCCGGCCGCCACCAGTGCCTTCGCCCACTCGACCGTGATCGTCCCGCCGCGGTCGAGCAGGACCTCGCCGGTTTGCGGATGCACCACACGCTCGGCCAGGATGCGCCCGGCCAACCGGTCGCCAAAATCCTGGCCGGCCACGTCATCCGAGCGGCGGATCCAGATCCCTTGATCCGTGCCGCAGTCCGGCGAACTGATGATGAGATCCTGCGCTACGTCCACCAGCCGCCGCGTCAGGTAGCCGGCGTCGGCGGTGCGCAGAGCGGTGTCGGTCAGGCCCTTGCGGGCACCGTGGGTCGAGATGAAGTACTCGAGGGTGCTCAGGCCGTCGCGGAAGTTCGACCGGATCGGCAGCGGGATGATGCGTCCGGCTGGGTCGGCCATCAGGCCGCGCATTCCGGCCAGCTGTGAGATCGGTCCGAAGCCGCCCTTGGTCGCGCCGGAAATCGCCATGGTGCTCAGGCTGCCGGCCGGGTCCATGCCGCGGCGAACCGCGGCGGCGACCTCGGAGGTCGTCGCCTGCCAGAGCTCGATAATGCGCTCGGTCTGTTCCTGCTCGGTGAGCAGGCCCCGCAGGTAGTCGTGCCGCACCGTTTCGGCTTCTTCCAGGGTGCGGGCGATAATCGCTTCCTTCTCGGGCGGCACGGCGATATCGGAGACGGCGATGGTCGTGCCGGAGCGGGTGGCATAGGCGAAGCCGATGTCCTTGATCGCATCCACCACGGCCGGGGTTCCTTCTTCGCGCAGCAAGTGGTAGACCTCGCCCACCAGGTCTTGCATGGCGGCCTTGTCGAGGATCCGATTGACGAAGCGCATCTCGGGCGGCAGCACGCGATTGAACAGGACGCGGCCGACCGTCGTCTCGATCAGACGGCGTTCCGGCTCCGCCAGGCGGAGGCCTTCACCGTCGTACCAGGTCGCGGTCTGCAACTTGATCGGCGAATGCACGTCGACCTGGCGTAAGGCGTACGCCATCTCGACCTCGTCCAGGTCGGCGAAAGCCCGCCCTTGGCCGAGGTGCTGCCGTCCATCCACGGTCATCGTCAGGTAATAGACGCCGAGCACCATGTCCTTCGAGGGCCCAACGACCGGGTCTCCATCCGCCGGCTTGAGCAGGTTCTTCGCCGAAAGCATCAGGCTGCGCGCTTCTTCGACTGCCTTCTGCGACAGCGGCAGGTGGACCGACATCTGGTCACCGTCGAAGTCGGCGTTGAAGGCGAAGCACACCAATGGATGGAGGTGAATGGCCTTACCCTCGACCAGGACCGGCTCGAAGGCCTGGATCCCGAGGCGGTGCAACGTCGGGGCGCGGTTGAGCAGCACCGGTCGGTCCTTGATGACCTCATCCAGGACCTCCCAGACTTCCGGCCGCTCGCGCTCGATGATGCGCTTGGCGCCCTTGACGTTGGCGGCGTAGTTATAGGCGACCAGTTTGGAGATGACGAAGGGTCGATAGAGCTCGAGGGCCATCGTCTTCGGCAACCCGCACTGATACAGCTTGAGATGCGGACCGATCACGATCACCGAGCGGCCGGAGTAGTCGACCCGCTTCCCCAGCAGGTTGCGGCGGAAGCGTCCCTTCTTGCCCTTGAGCATGTCGCTGAGCGACTTCAGCTCGCGCCGACCGCGCCGGGAGAGGGCCTTGCCGCGCTGGGCGTTGTCGATGAGCGAATCAACGGCCTCCTGCAGCATGCGCTTCTCATTGCGAACGATGACGTCCGGCGCTCCCAGCTCGACCAATCGCTTGAGTCGGTTGTTGCGGTTGATGACGCGCCGGTACAGGTCGTTGAGATCGGAGGTGGCGAAGCGGCCGCCGTCGAGCTGGACCATCGGCCGCAGGTCGGGCGGGATGACCGGGAGGACGGTCAGCACCATCCACTCCGGCCGGTTGCCGGAACGGCGAAAGGCCTCGACGACCTTCAGGCGCTTGGTCGCTTTCTTGCGGCGCTGCTTGCTGCGAGTCAGGCGGATCTCTTCCCACAGCTCCTTGGCGAGGGCCTCCAAATCGAGCCCGCGCAGAATCTCGTGAAAGGCCTCGGCCCCCATGTCGGCCCGGAAGACCTGGCCCCAGCGCGCCTTGAGTTCGCGATAGGCGGATTCGCCGAGGAACATCATCGGCTTGATCGTGGCCAATTCCTCGCGCTCGGCCAACAACTTCTGGGCGGCCTCCGAAGTTCCCTCCTCGGCGCCGCCGCGCAAGTCGACGACGGCCAGGTCGCTTTCGGCCTTGACGCGTTCGATCTCCACCCGGATCGCCTCGAGCTCGCGGTCGCGCCGGTCTTTCAGGGCGGCCTCGATCTGGTCCAACCGCTGCTTGACCGACTTCTGGACGCGAGTCAGGTGTTCGCGGCCAATGTCCTCGCCCTTCTCGGCGATGACCGTCTCGGTGGCCTTGAACGAAATCTGCCCGCGGGAAGGCTTGCCGACCTTTTCCGTGAGGGAGACCTCCAGCCGCTGGCCTTCCTGGATGACCGGGTCGATCTCGGCGGCGACGGTCTCGTCGAACGTCTCGCGGATCTGGCGGCCCTTGGCCTCCAGTTCATCGATGCGCTTCTTGCGGCCGGCTTTGAGCTGAGCGATCCGCAGGTTCAGCCCGTCGGACTGCTCTTTCTCCAGGCGCGTGACCTCTTCCTCGATTCGCTTGATGGCCTTACGGCGCGCCTCTTCGTCGACGTGGGTGACGACGTACTGGGCGAAATACAACACCCGGTCGAGGTTCCGCCGCGAGATGTCGAGCAGCAATCCCAGATAGGACGGCACCCGTCGCGTGTACCAGACGTGCGCCACCGGGGCCGCCAGGGCGATGTGGCCCATCCTCTCGCGCCGGACGGCCGAGCGGGTTACTTCGACGCCGCATTTCTCGCAGGTGATCCCCTTGAAGCGGATGTTCTTATACTTACCGCAGTAGCATTGCCAGTCTTTGGTCGGCCCGAAGATGGCCTCGCAGAAAAGGCCATCCTTCTCCGGGCGCAGGCGCCGGTAATTGATCGTTTCCGGTTTGGTGACCTCGCCGTAAGACCAGCTGTAGATAGTGTCCGGCGAGGCCAAGCTGATCCGAAGTGCCCGAAATCCCTTGGCTTCCACTCGTATCGCCTCCGACCGAAAAGACTGCCCCTGAGGTTGCCCCATGGATTGCGTCGAACAAACGTGCTAGACTCCTGGCAATGCAAAACCAGCGCCTGAGGGTTGGTTCCTCAAGCGCTGAGCTGCCGTCAGGCATCGAACTAGGTTGACCGTAGCGATCATTTTACCCTAGGATGCATTTCTGTCAAGGGTGACAGGTCTGGCGGCAGGGTTCTTCCTAGCCTAGGATCTGTCGCAGCGGGACCTCCAGAACGAACAGGCTGCCAGCCCCCAGACGGGTCTACACCGTCACCCGGCCGCCCTATTTGTCCACGCTTCACGCTAGAATTGGCCTTAGCGGTTGAGAGTCGCCTTCCCCATCGGTTCTCGCCGGCGTCACCTAATGAATGCCGAAGGCCAGTCCCTCGCCATCCCATATCTCGCCTCCTGCCGGCCTCGGGGCTGGTCAACCTGTTTGCCGTCGTGACCGGCGGTCTGGCCATGGGGCGTATCATCTTCGCCGTCTGGCGGAAGCTCGTGGCCCTGTTGGTCGTCCTGCTGACCGTGATGATCATGGTCGTCCTGTCCGTCGGCGCCGTCATAGGCGCCTAGACCGACCGTACTTCCATTCGGGGCGGGAGCCCCAGGGAGAATGAGAGATGGCCTTCAATCTGCGCGACCGCAACTTCTTGAAGGAACTTGACTTCACCAAGGAGGAGTTCGAGTTCCTGCTCAAGCTTGCGGCCGACCTTAAGGCGGCCAAGCACGGCGGCTATGAGCAGCCGCGCTTGGTGGGCAAGAACATCGCCCTGATCTTCGAAAAGACCTCGACGCGTACCCGCTGCGCCTTCGAAGTGGCGGCCCATGACCAGGGCGTCCACGTCACCTACCTCGGCCCGGAGGGATCGCAGATCGGCCACAAGGAGTCGCTGAAGGACACGGCCCGCGTCCTGGGCCGGATGTTCGACGGCATCGAATACCGCGGCTTCGCCCAGGAGACCGTCGAGATCCTCGGGCAATTCGCCGGGGTGCCAGTGTGGAATGGCCTGACCGACAGGTTCCACCCGACCCAGACGCTGGCCGACATCCTGACCATGATGGAGTACAGCGACAAGCCCCTGGAAGAGATCGCCTATTGCTACGCCGGCGACTCGCGCAACAACATGGGGAACTCGCTGATGATCACCGGCTGCCTGCTGGGGATGGACGTGCGCATCTGCGGCCCAAAGTCGCTGTGGCCGGAGGGCGAGCTCGTGTCCGCTGCCCGCAAGCTTACGGCTGGCTCGGGAGCGCGGTTCACGCTCACCGACGACGTCGCCGAAGCTATCAAGGGCGTGGACTACCTGTACACCGACGTATGGGTGTCGATGGGTGAGCCGAAGGAAGTCTGGGACGAGCGCATCAATCTGCTCAAGCCCTACCAGATCAACGCCGACATGGTCAAGAAGACGGGCAACCCGGCGGTGAAATTCATGCACTGCCTGCCGGCCATCCACAACCGCGAGACCAAGGTCGGCGCGGAGCTGTTCGAGAAGACCGGAATGGACGGGCTCGAGGTGACGGAAGAGGTCTTCGAGTCGGCGGCGTCGATCGTCTTCGCCCAGGCCGAGAACCGGATGCACACGATCAAGGCCATCATGGTGGCCACGCTGGGAGACTAGGGTCCTTCGTCAGGGCTTCGCAGACAGGGACGGGTGAGGGTTCGGGGAAGCAGGCTCGTCGTCGACCCGGACAAACGTCGACGACGAGCTTACTGGCGCTCGCCGGCGGCGGGCGTTGATGCGACTGCGATTTGCCGGATAGGAACCTCGAGGGTGAAGACGCTCCCCGATCCGAGCCGGCTCTCGACTGTCACCCGCCCGCCATGTTGTTCGGCGATCGATTTGACGATCGCCAGCCCCAAACCCGACCCCCGCTGGCGCACCGACTCCGACCCGCGCGCCCGATAGAACTTCTCGAACAGGCGCGGCTGATCGGCCGGGGCCACGCCCACGCCCGAATCTTCCACGCGGAACTGCTGCATCCCGTCCGTCTGGCCGGCCGTGATGCGCACCCGCCCCTGGGGCGGTGTGTACTTGATGGCGTTGTCCACCAGGTTGGCCACCGCCTGCCGCAGCAGCGTGGGATCGGCTTCGATCGGTACCAGCGTGTCCGGCAGGTCGAGCGTCAGCGCCACTTGCTTGTTCGCCGCCTGTGGGCGGTACGTCGCGACAACCTCCTGGACGATCGTCCCCGGATGAATCGACTCCAGGCTGAGCCCAATGCCGGCCTCGATGCGCCCCAGGTCGAGCAGGCCGTCCACCAGCCGCCCCATCTGGTCGACCCCCTCGAGGATCTTGCGGGCGAAGTCCTTTTGCTGATCGTTCAGGGTGCCGACCATCGACAACATCGTCCCGTATCCGCGCATCAGCGTCAACGGAGTCCGCAGGTCATGGCTGACCGTCGCCACAAACTCCGACTTGAGCATGTCGAGCTTCTTGTAGTGAGTGATATCGCGCAGCACACACACCCGGCCGCCACGGTGAGGCCCGACACTTTCAACCTCAAGAACCGAGGCGAACAACACACGGCCGTCGGCCAGCCCGATTTCCTGGCTGGCCTGGCCCGCCCCGGCCTCCCGCAACAGTTCCTCAAGCCGAGGGACGGAAACGACTTCCGCCACCGGCTTGTGGCGCGCCTGTGCCGGGCTGACCCGCAGCACCATCTCCGCCGCCGGGTTCGCCAGGGCAATGGATCCCTTCGGATCGAGCAGCAACACAGCGTCCGGCGTCGCTTCCAGGGTGGCCGCCAGCCGCAAGCGTTCCTGCTCCGCACGCTGGTAAAGCCGGGCATTGGCCACCGAGACGCCGAGCTGTCCCGCCAGAATCGTCAGCAGGCTGGTTTCGTCGGACGTAAACAGGTGCGGGTGGCGATACCCAATCCAAAGCGCTCCGACGAAATCGTCCTCATTGCGCATGGGCAGGGCGAGCAGGCCTTCCAACGGCTCGGTCAGCAATCGCAAGTCGAGCAGCGCCCGAGCTCGGGCCGGATTCTCGAGGATGAACCGGCCTCGTTCGCGGCATAGCTCAAGCAGCTGTGCGTCGAGGGTCGTCCATCCGCCGGGGTCGATCCCGGCCTGATGCGCCTCGACGACGTCCGGTTCCCCCGGACGCGGCGCCAAAGCGACCCGCACCAAGTCACTTTCGGTCAGGTCCTGCACGCCGATCAGGATCGGCGGCAGCACATGCCCCAAGTCGAAACTGGCCGCCATGCGCTGGGTCGCCTGGAGCAGCAGGTCCATCTCGTCCAGGCGGGTCTTCAGGCTTCGGCGCATCCGCTCCAGCGCTGCCGCCAACCGCCCGACTTCGTCCTCGCCGGCGCCCGGAACCGGGCGATCGAGGTTGCCGCGAGCGATGGATTCGGCAGCCAACGTCATCTGCCGCAGCGGCCGAGTCAGTCCCCGGCTCACGGCGTAGGTCAACAACACCACGACCAGCGCGGCAACGGCCATGACGGCGAACAAGCGTGCCGCGATCGGGATCGCCAGGCGGTCGATCAAAGCCTGCGGGACTGTCAACACGACCGTCCAACGGTAACCGGGGACCGGATACACGTACGCCAATTGACCGGTCCCATCCGGCGCGGTCATCCGGAAGGCCTGGCCAGCGATCGAACCGGCCAGCGATGTCTGCGCGCCCACTTGTGACTCATCCGAGTGCAGCAGGATCGTTCCATCTTCTCCGACCAGCATCGCCGCCCCATCCGGAAACGAGTCGATCACGGCAGCCACAGGTTGCAGCAAGGGATTGGTCCCGAGATCGGTCCAGCCGGCCAGTACGCCGGCAACCTGTCCGCCGCCCTTCGAACGAACGGGCACGAGGAAGATCGCACGCGATCCGGTCGGGCTAGACGCCTCCGCTTCACTGACCTCTTGAGGGACGCCGGCCAGGGTTGCCGCCAGCGCGGCTTCAGCCTCGAGACTGAACTCTGGAAGCCCGGCCTCACTTAGAGAAACCGATGCCGTCTTGGCGCCTGAGGTGTCGAAGAAGGCGACGTGTTGGAAGAACGGGAAGGTTTCGAGCAGTTGGCGGAGGCCGTTCGGGTTGACGGCGAGCGGACCTCCGGCGGGCTTGAGTTGGGTTGAGGCCTGAAGCAAGAAGGATCGACCACTCTGCGCGAAGAAGGGGACGCCTCCTCCGGCCTGGACCGCGGTTTGCTCCATCTGCGATTCGAGCAGCTCGCGCGCCGATCCCCTGGCCAGGGCCCAATCGCCGGCGAGTAACAAGACTCCGGCGATCAGGCCCACCAGCAGGAAGAACGCAACCATCCGCGCTCCGAGCGATCGCAGATACGGCGCCGACGTCAACGGTGTCGGTCGGGTCCAGCGGGCCGGTATCATGAAGAGAGCCACCTCGCCGGCCAGGCCGGCGATGAACGACTCGAGGAGAGCGGCCTGCAGTACTGCGCCGCCCTGGGCGACCACGTACTCGAGCCCGTCCAGCGCGGTGCCGCCGCTGTAAACGAAGAGTTCCAGAGAACGTGCCAGTGCGTAGACCAGGCCGCCCGCAAGCGCGGCGATGAGGGGACGCCGGGCGGCACTCCCCACCGCATCGTCGTAGGGGCGACGCAGCATCCACGTCACGACCCACGCCGAGAGCGCGAGGCTGAAAGGAGTCAGGAGGCTGTGGGTATACCAGCCTCCCCGGACAACTCCCGAGAGCAGAGCGACGGCGGCCGCTGGGGCGGCTCCCAGCCATCCGGCGGCCAACACCAGCGGGATGGAGCCCACCAGAAACGCAGCTTGCCCTGCCGGTTGGAGAGGAAGTCCGGGGGAAGCCAGGCCGCCCGCAGGCTGCAGGTAGAGGACCAACACGGCTTGTGACGCGATCCCGGCGATTGCCAGCGCGCCGGGCATCGGCCAGCCGACGAGAATCGGGCCGCGGCCGCGCCGCCGATGATCAATGAGCACCCACACAAAGAAGGCGAGTTCCAGGCCGAGGAAGAGGAAGCCAGACGTGCGGACGGGGAGCCCGAAGCCAAAATCGCCCGTGAGTCCCCAGAATTCGAAGGTCATCCCAGCTTCGGGCGGACTCCCATGCCCGGCGGATTATAGCACCCGGCCTATGGGTGCCGGGGTATCGACCGATGATCGCCATAAGAGCGGGAGCGACTCGGGAGTTGGAGGGGACTCGTCCTCTGGTCTTCCTCCCACAGAATGGAGGAAGATAGCTGACTGTAAGGTCGAGGTTAGGCTTGTTGCGGCCCGACCGGGGCCGCCGCGTACGAGGGAGAAGGGGGTCAGGTTGCCGCGCCTAGGCCTTTGTGCTAGACTGCCCAAACGTCGATCGCGAGGAGACGTTCGGCGATGGCCGACAAGATCCTCATCATCGACGACGATATCGACACCCTCAAGCTCGTCGGGCTGATGCTGGAGCGCCAGGGTTACGAAATCGCCGTCGCCAACAATGGGGCCGCCGGCCTGACCAAGGCCGCCGCCGAAAATCCCCATCTCATTCTGCTCGATGTGATGATGCCCGACCTCGATGGCTACGAGGTCACGCGCCGTTTGCGTTCCGATGCGGCGCTGGCCCACATCCCCGTCATCATGTTCACGGCCAAGACCATGGTCGACGACAAGGTGGCGGGGTTCGAAGCCGGAGTGGACGACTACCTCACCAAGCCGACTCACCCGGCCGAGCTGACGGCCCACGTCAAGGCCGTCCTGGCGCGTTCTGCCCAGGTCAAGGCGGCTCCGGTGGAGCGGGCCAAGATGATCGCCTTCGTCGGCGCCAAGGGCGGCGTCGGCACCACCACCCTGGCGCTGAACGTCGCTGTTTCCCTGCAAGCGCGCGGCCAGGACGTGATCCTGGCCGAGTTGAATCCCGGCCGCGGCTCCATCGGGCTCATCCTCGGTGTGCGCGACCCGAGCGGCCTGGCGACGTTGCTCACGCGGTCGATGAAGGACATCCACTTGCGTTCGGTCGAGTCCGAGTTGATCAGCGACCGCACCGGAGTGCGGCTGCTGCCTGCCTCCCCCAAACCGGCCGAAGCGGACCTGGGTCAGGCCGTGGCCCAGATGGAGGCGGTGCTCAACAACTTGGCCACGATGTGCACGGTCGTGGTCGTCGACGCCGGCGATGGATTGCGACCTTATACCAAGGCCGTCCTACGTCTGGTCGACCGCGTCATCCTGGTGACCGAACCGATCTACCCGTCCAACGTGGTCGCCCGCGCATTGGTCGACGAGTTGCAGCGAGACGGTATCAGCCCGGGCAAGATGCACTTGGCGCTGGTCAACCGCGAACGCACCAGCCTGCAGATTCCGTGGCGCCAGGTGGCGACGGACCTCGGCCTCGAACTCTCCGGCATCATCTCTCCCGCACCGGAGCAGGCCCATCAGTCGGCCCAAGCCGGCCGGCCGTTGGTTGTGAGCCACCCGGAAAGCTTGGTGACCGATCAGTTGCACAAGCTGACCGAGCACATCGCCGAGCATTTGCAGCTCACGCCGGAATGAGTTCCCTGGCGGCCGGACACCCCGTTCGCCACGCCCTCGGTCATGCTGCCGATCTGCTGCGACACGCGCACCACGCCGTGGCGCTGACGGGCGCGGGAATCTCCACCCCCTCCGGAATTCCGGATTTCCGATCGGCTGGTGACGGTTTGTGGGAACGCTACGATCCGATGGCCGTGGCTTCCCTCACCCGTTTCCGCTACGACCCGGAAGGCTTCTATGCCTTCCTGCAGCCGCTGGCGACGAGGTTTCTGACCGCCGAGCCCAATCCCGGCCACCGGGCGCTGGCGCGGCTGGAACGAGCCCAGCGCCTGATCGGCGTCATCACCCAGAACATCGATCAACTGCATCAACGGGCCGGTTCGCAGCATGTGCTCGAGATCCACGGCAACGTGCGCCGCGCGACGTGCATCGTTTGCTACCACGAGGTCGATGCCCAGCCCTACCTAGAGCGATTCGTGGAGTGCGGGACGATCCCTCGCTGCGAGGCCTGCGGCGGAGTGCTCAAGCCGAACCTCATCCTGTTCGGAGAGGAACTTCCGCAGGCCGTCTTTTACCGGGCACGCGCCTGGTGCGCCGCCGCCGACGTCCTGCTGATCGCGGGCTCGTCGCTCGAGGTCACTCCTGCCTCGCTGCTCCCGCAGGTCGCCCTCGATGCCGGCGCCAGCTTGATCATCGTCAACCGCGCGCCGACGTACATCGACGAACGTGCCGAGGCCGTCTTTCGCGACGATTTGGTCGAGATCCTGCCCGACCTGGCGGCCGAGGTGCTCGGTGGCTGAGCGATCGTCGCAATCCGATCGGGAGCGCTCGGCGATCCTGAACTACCCTCAGCTGCTGAAGCGTTATGCACGGCTGCTGGAGGTCTCAGTCACCCTCGCCTCCACCCTCGATCTGGATGATTTGCTGCAGCACGTCGTCGAGGCCGCCAAGGAGTTGACCGAATGTGAGGCGACCTCCTTGCTGCTCTACGATCCGGGCACGCGCCATCTTCACTTCGAGGCGGCTACCGGCGCCCTGCTGAGCGGCGGGGATCGCATCGTCGTCCCGATGGAGAACAGCATCGCCGGCTGGGTCTACGCCCGCGGCGAAGTGCTCCACGTCGAAGACGCCATGGCCGATGCCCGCTTCTATCGCGAAGTCGATGTCCTGACTCAGTTCCAAACGCGTTCGGTCCTGGCCGTTCCTCTGCGGACGCTCGACAAGACGTTGGGGGTCATCGAAGCCGTCAACAAGGTCCAGGGGGGATTTCTCGAGGAAGATGAGCGCCTGCTGCTGGCGCTGGCATCGCAAGCCGCCATCGCCATCGAAAAGGCCAGACTTTTCCAACAGAGCGACCTGGTGGCGGAGATGGTCCACGAACTGCGGACGCCGCTGGCCTCCCTGACGGCTGCCGCGCACCTGCTCAGGCGGCCGGACTTGCCCGGCGAGCAACGCGGCCGACTGGCCGATACGGTTTATGGCGAGGTCTTCCGCCTGAACGAGATGGCGACGGATTTCCTCGAGCTGGCCCGGCTCGAGTCGGGGCGCGGGCGGATGGTGCGCGAGCCGGTGCATCTGGGTGGGCTGGTCCAGGAGTGCATTGAGATCGTCCGGCCGGTGGCCGAGGCCGATGGCGTGATCATCGAAAGCGAGGCCGAGTCTTCCCTGGCGCCGGTGCAAGGCGACCGCAATCGGCTCAAGCAAGTCTTTCTCAACCTGCTCACGAACGCCATCAAATACAACCGGCCGGGGGGCAAGGTTCTGGTCCGGATCAGCCTCGAGAATTCGGAGGCGGTAACCTGCATCCGTGACACGGGCCGCGGCATCCCGCCCGACAGCCTTCCGCACATCTTCGAACGTTTCTACCGCGTTCCCGACCCCGGGCGAAGTGTGGCCGGGACCGGGCTCGGGCTGGCGATCGCCCAACGGATCATCGCCGCTTCCCATGGCTCGATCACCGTCGAGAGCCAGATCGACAAAGGGAGCACCTTCTGCGTTCGTCTCCCCGCCGGTCCGGGCCTCTTCCCCGACACCCGACCGCTGCGCCGCCCGAAGTAGTGGTCAGTGGCCAGTGCTTGGTGGTGGGTGGTCGGTGACCAGGTGCCAGTCACCATTGTCGTTATCGACAATGGATGACTGATCACTGGTTACTGATCACTGGACTTCATCCTCGCCGGCCAAACTGCCGCTCCAACGCGTCGACCGAAATGTGAATCATTGTCGGTCGCCCGTGCGGGCACGTCCGGGGGGAGCGACAGGCCTCCAGGTCGCGAAGAAGCCTCTCCTGTTCCGCCAGCGACAAGATCTGGCCGGCGCGAATCGCGGCCCGCTTACAGACGCGCGCCGCCAGCCTCGCCTCGAGCTCGCCCTGCAGCGGCGATTCGTCCTCCTCGAATTCACCGAGAGCCGTTCGCACCGCCTCCGCCGGATCGAGGTCCGACAAGAGCGCCGGCAGCGTGCGCACGCGAACTGCCCCTCCCCCGAAGGATTCGACCTCGATACCGATTTTCGCCAGCGCGGGCGTCAAGGACTCCAGCGTCACCGCCTGGCTCTGGCTGAGTTCGACCGGCTCGAGATCGAGCAGGGCCTGAGTCTCAAGGGAAGATGCTGCTCGAGCGTCGCTGAGTTTCTCGAAGAGGATTCTCTCGTGCGCCGCGTGCTGGTCGATCAGGTATAGACCATCCGGGCCTTCCGCCACTAGGTAGGCCGCGCCCACCTGGCCGACGGCGCGCAGCAGCGGAACGGCTCCGGATGGGCGGGGCACCGCGCCGGAGGCCGAGCCCTGATAGGCTGTCCCCCGTTCGGCATCGATGGAAGCCGGCGCATCCATTCGAAGGGATAGCGGGGCCGAGGTCCACATCCGAGGGAAATCCACCTCGACGACCGGAGCTTGAGCCAGCAACGTCGCTCGCACCGCCCGCTGCAAAGTGGCCACCACCAGGTCCGGTCGGCGAAAGCGGACTTCCGCCTTCGACGGGTGGACGTTGACATCGACGTCGGCCGGTTCGATCACGACCCGAAGGAAACCTAAGGGGAACCGCCCCACCATCAAGAGCCCGTGATAGGCCTGAAGGACGCTGGCGCCCAGCGCGGCATCCAGGACCCAGCGGCCGTTCACGAAGAAGGTCATATCTCGACGAGTTGCGCGGTGGATGGTCGGAGGGCTCACGAAGCCGGAGACAACCAGAGGGGAATCGGAGGAAGGCGTGATCTCGATCAACGATCTCGCGGTCGTCAGATCGAATACGGAAGCCAGCGCCTCACGCGCGTCACCCTGCCCGGTCGTCTCGAGCGCCGTCCGTCCTTCTGAGATAACAAGGAAGCGGATGCCCGGATAGGCGACCGCGTATCGGCCGATCAGCTCAAGGAGTCGCCGACGCTCGGTGGTTTCGGACTTGAGGAACTTGCGCCTGGCCGGTGTGTTGAAGAAGAGGTCCCGCACCTGGACGACCGTCCCGGTGGGCGCGCCGACGTGGAACGGAGGCGCTCCTTCTCCTCCCTCCACGCGCAAGGCGGCGCCGGAGGGTTCATCGGCGGCGCGGCTGACGATTTGGAAGCGGGAGACGGCGGCGATGGAGGCCAGCGCCTCCCCGCGAAAGCCGAGTGTCCTCACCGCGAAAAGCCCTTCTGCGCTCTCGAGTTTCGAGGTCGCGTAACGGGCCACGGCCAGGGGGAGTTCCACCGAAGGGATTCCGACCCCGTCGTCGGCAACCTCGATCAAGCTCTGGCCGGCCCCTTCGATCCGCACCTCGATCCGCCGCGCTCCGGCGTCAATGGCGTTTTCGATGAGCTCGCGCACGACCGAGGCCGGCCGCTCGACCACTTCGCCGGCGGCAATCGTCGAGGCGATTTCCTGCGAAAGTACTCGGATCGGCACGGGAACCTCGCGGCGGGCGATTATAGTCTCAGTGGACGGTGGTCAGTGGTCGGTGATCCGAGGAGGGTCGAAACGGGGGAGATTTCAACAGCCAGGCGACCGCCCTTCCCCGGCTCGGGCGCCCATCGCCAGCTGCCCATCGCCGGCGGCGAATCCAGCTTTGGTCTCCAATCGCCACTCGATAATCGTTAATCCTCGCTCTACCCACCCCAGACTGTTCTGCCGGGGACATAGGTGACACAGAGTCCAGGTACATAGGTGACAGTATCACGAAGACTGTGTGTGGGGGAATAGCCCACGGAAGTTATGGTTTCTCTCATCGAGTCGTCCCAGCAGGATGGGTCCGAAGTAGACGGACCAGAGTCCATCTCGCTCCTCTTCGAGGCCCACGGGCTCGCCTTCGAGGACCTGGGAGATGACGATGCGCTGGCGG
>Ga0209751_10001505_pt1 | contig 23912 bp, 21 predicted proteins | sample RifCSP13_1_FD_184019 | JGI IMG/M metagenome (GOLD analysis project Ga0209751, IMG submission 184019) | Soil microbial communities from Rifle, Colorado - Rifle CSP2_sed 13_1 (SPAdes) (version 2) | ecosystem: Environmental > Terrestrial > Deep subsurface > Rock core/Sediment | place: Rifle...
CCCTGGCCGCCGGCCGCGCCGGCAATGGGGGAGAGGGATGACGCCGGCGCTCCGAACCGTCAGGCTGAAGGTGAATGGCGCTGCCGTCGAGGTGTCCGTCGAGCCGCGGCGCCTCCTCGCCGACCTCCTGCGCGAGGACCTCGGGTTGCTCGGCACCCATCTTGGTTGCGAGCACGGGGTCTGCGGAGCCTGCACCGTGCTGCTTGACGGGGAGCCGGTGCGGTCCTGCCTGATGTTGGCTGTCCAGACCGGCGGCGCCGAGATCGCCACTGTCGAATCGCTGGCCGGCGACGATGGGCTCCATCCCCTTCAGGAGGCTTTCCGTGCCCATCATGCACTCCAGTGCGGGTTCTGCACGGCCGGGTTCCTTCTCACGGCCGTCCACCTGATCCGGCAGAATCCCGGCATCGCCGACGAAGCCGAAGTTCGCGAGGCGCTCTCCGGGAATCTCTGTCGGTGCACCGGCTACCAGAACATCGTCGATGCCGTTCTCGCCGCCGCCGCCACTATGCGATCGGCCCTATGACTCGGGGCCGCCTTTCCTACGGGGTAGCCCTGTCCCCGCTCGGACCGGTGGACGGCCTATTGCGACGGATCCGGCTCATCGAAGACTTGGGCTATGACACGGTGTGGATCACCGATCACGGTTTGCCTCATGATCCATGGAGCGTGCTGGCGGCCGCCGCCGGATCGACCAGTAGGGTCAAGCTCGGGCCCGGGGTGGTCAACCCTTTCACTCGCCACCCTGCTCACCTGGCCGCCGCCGCCGCAACGTTGGACGAGTTGTCGAGTGGTCGGGCGGTGCTCGGCTTGGGGGCGGGAGGAACTGGTGCCGCGATGCTCGGTGCAGATCGGCCCCACTCAGCCGCCGTCCTGCGCGAGTCGATCGGGGTCATCCGCTCTCTGCTCACCGGAGCCCGCGTTTCGATGGACGTCGGTGGGGTGCGAGCGAGAGGAGCGCAATTGGATTTCGCCCCGCTCCGGCCGGATCTTCCCATCATCATCGGCACCAGAGGCCCCCGCACCCTGGAGCTGGCCGGAGAGGTGGCAGACGGTGTCATCTTTGGGAACGTCGCCTCGGTGGAAGGCTGGAGGTACTGTCTGGGCCATCTCGAAAGGGGAGCGGGCCGCGCCGGCCGCCGCCTGGAAGACCTGACTGTGGCGGCATGGCTCTACTGCTCGCTGGCCGGTCGCGAAGCGACAGCCGTCTCGGCGGTCGCGCACATGGTGGCTGCCACTCTCCTCACCAGTCGACCGTCGCTGGCTCAATTGGGCCTCGATCTTCCGGCCGCCATCGCTGCGACGGTGGACGAGCCGGGGTTCCAGCCGACGACCGCCAACCTTCATCGGGTCGGCGGTCTGGTCCCGCCAGCCACCGTGCACCGTCTAGCCCTGGCGGGAACCCCCGAAGTTTGCCGGCAGCAGCTCATCGACCTCCTAGCCGAGGTCCCCCAGATATCTAACGTCGTCATCGTTCCGTTCCCATCCGAAGACCGGACGGTGGAGGAGGTGGTCGGGTCGTTCATCGACGAAGTGGCGGTCGGACGACCGGGGTAAGTGCCCGGTAGCCTGTCCGGATGCCCCATCATCTCGACCACGTCGACTCGATCAGAGCCGACGGCGACGGATTCGCCGCCGCAGCCGCCGTCTCCGATCCCACCGCTGCGGTGGTCGGGTGCCCTGGCTGGACCGTCGCCGACTTGGTGTGGCACCTGCGTGGGGTCCATTACTTCTGGGCTTCGATTGTCGAAGGGCTCGTTCAGAACCCCGAGCTGGTGGCCGAAATCGAGCGGCCAGCTGACTTCCAAGCACTGCTCGAGGATTACCGGCTCGGCGTCGACCGTCTGGTGCGCGTACTGGGAGAAGCCGACCAGCGAGCCCCGGTGTGGACCTGGGCGTCGCAGAAGGACGTGGCCTTCGTGACCCGCCACCAGGCTCAGGAGGTGGCGGTTCACCGCTGGGATGCCGAAACTGCGGCCGGGCGAGACTATGCGGTCAACCCGCAAATAGCCGCCGACGCCGTCGACGAGTTCCTCCAGTTCTCGACTGCCTCCCGCCACGCCGCCGCGCCGGCAGTGGGAGGGACGGTCCATCTCCATGCCACGGATGTCGCCGGCGAGTGGTTGGCCGGAGAGCTTGCCGACGGCACCCTCTGGTTCAACCGGGGTCACAACAAGGCCGAGGCTGCCCTCCGGGCTTCGGCTTCCGATCTCCTGCTCATCCTTTACCGTCGTCGTCCGTCCTCGGCCGGCGAAGTCATCGGCGACCGCGAGGTGCTCGATCGGTTCATCGCCCGCACCGACCTGACCTAGCCGTATTCGACCGCCGGGACTCGAACGGGAAATTGGACTTCGGCTTTCGCCGCGTCCGGAACACCGGATCCGGGCATCGCTCCACGCTGCGTTCACGGGGATCGCACCCAGACGGAGAGGCGATCCGGTTGGAACGTCCGTGCCACGACGCCGTGCAGTTCCGTTGCGACTACGTTGAGGTCGCTAGCTATTCGCAGCGTATTGGTGAATTCCGATAGGGTTCGGGCGGCATCAATGTGTGAGCGGTTGAAGCGAAGGTCGACTGCTCGCTTTATTCGCTGTCGCATCGGGTTGGCCAGGGCCGCCACACCCACAGTTGAGCCGGCCACAGCCAGGTCGCCCTGCATCGGCATCAGTTGACGCAGCACAACGACAAGGGTGGCGTAGATGCCGAAGAGCAGGACGGTTAGGAGGCCGTACGAGACTGTCCGAGAGACGATCCGCTCTATGTCGTAGAGCCGATATCGGAGGATGGCAGCTGCAAGTCCAACTGGAAACATGAGCGTGACGGGAATCAGCGACAGCTGGGCCAATCCACTCCACGCTCCGAATTCGAAGACCGGCTGCGAAAGGACGAAGATCAAAGAGAACTGTGCGACCGTAAGACCAAGAGGGAGGATCAGCCACTTGGCCTGCAAACGTTCAAGGTGGGTCGACACCTTCCGGTACCGATGCACCTGACAGATAACGGCGAAAGCAAGGATGCCTACCACAAGAGTCAGGTCGAGCGTCCATGTCCCCTCGTCGAAGTCGGGTGGCCGATCGGGGAACATCGCCAAGGCCCTAGGAAGTTGAGGTACGGCTAGCAAGATCGTCGCCAGCACCGGCGCCGATATCCACGCCATAGCCGGTACTGAGCGGCCGTTGGGGAAGAGTGCAAAAACCAAAACAAACGTGCCGAAGCCGACAGGGAAAACTGCACGGACTATTCCTTCCAGTTCAGGCACGCTGCTCATAGCTGCGAAGGTCGACTTGGTGAAAACGGCCATGATCATGATGAGCATGAGTGACGTGAGCAGCACCATGGGATCCGCCGGCCTCCTCCAGAACATCAATGCAGCGATGGCCGTAATCAAGACCAGGGGTAGAACTAATCCAACAACGACTCCCACTGCTGGATCAATGCCCGCCTCGGCGAGTGCGACGAAGACCGACTCGGGTGCAAGGATGGTCAGGTCGGCGAGCCCGACCGAAAAACCGAAGGCTGTCAAAGCCAAAGTAGGCACCACGACCAACAGCCACACCACCCGCGCCGCGGCTAAACCTCGCCCACTCAGCTGTCTCCGAAAAAACATCGGACCGGCTTCGGTACCAGCCATCGTCTGCTTTGCTTGACTGGAAGAAACGATAATCGCCGGGCCGCTACGGAATCGTTACCTGAGCGGCGTGATCCGTTGTGGACGTTGTCGGGGGCTGGCGGCGCTGAACATCGCCACAGATCCGACCACCTGAATTTTCGACAGCCTGGAATGACTGAGCGAGTATCTCTTTCAGAGACTGTTCGGTATCAGAGAGGTTGTCGAGGGCCCTTATCCGGCTGTAGGCCTTGAGTACTGCTCGTGCGAACGGCGTGTGTAATTCCCGGGTCCCGGCCGAGGTGGCGGCGGTAGTGCTCCACCAGGCCGCGGGATGGGGAAACGCTATATCCCGCTGGCAAAGAATCCGAGCACGAGGGGGTCGTAGATGCTGAGGAACCACCTGCGTGTAGTGCTTCTGGCCGGCATAAGAGAGTATCTAACACCAAACCAACGCCGCGTCCCGACTTGTCAGCGGAGCGATGGAGGCATCACCAAGGGGACATGCCGCCGCTGACGTTCACCGACTCGCCGGTTATGTAGGCGGCGTCGTCCGAGGCGAGAAAGGCGACGGCGGCGGCCACGTCGGCTGGCCTGGCCAGCCGGCCGAGGGGTGACCTGGCCGTCCACTCCTCGATCTGGGCGGGCGTTCGGCTGCCGGCTCCCATGTCGGTGAGCACATAACCCGGGCACAGACAGTTGACGGTGATGCCGTATGGCCCCAACTCCAGGGCGGCGATCCTGGTGAGGGCCACCACGGCTGCCTTGGAGGCGGCGTACGAGGCCTCTCCCGGCGTTCCCAGCTTGGCGGCCATGGAGGCGAGGTTTACGACCCGGCCCCCCCCGCCCGTGATGAGATGGGGAGCGGCAGCCTGCATGGTGATGAGCATCGCCCGGGCGTTGGTCACCATCATCTGATCCCATTCCCGCATCTCGATTTCGAGAAGTGGTGTCTTGGCAAAGATGCCGGCATTGTTCACGAGCAACCAAAGCCCACCTAGGTGATCGATGGCGTCTCCGACGGCCTGCCTGGTCGCCTCCACATCTCCGAGATCGACCGAGATAGCGGTGCATCCCTCGCCAAGCTCGGATGCCGAGGTTTCGAGACCGGGGTCACGGTCCAGCACTGCGACGCGCGCACCTTCTGCCAGCAGTCGAGCGGCGATGGCCCGTCCGATGCCGCGCGCTCCACCAGTGACGATGGCTGGACGATCGACGAATCGCCCGGCCAACTCTGATGCAGCCGTCGCCTTCTCGCTCACGAGTTCTCCGCTAGAGACTCGTGCCAGGAACCGACGGCGGCCTTCATCAGCCAGGTGAAGACCGAGAAAATGGTCACACCGAGAACCGAAGAGATGATGATGGTGGTGTACAGACTGCCAACGTCGAGGATGCCCCGGTATTTGTCGATCAAGTTGCCGAGGCCCTTTGCGCCCCTCCCGAAGAAGAACTCACCCACAATGGCTCCAATCACCGAGAGACCGGCCGAAATCCGAAAGCCGGTGAGGATGGCCGGAAGCGCAGCCGGGAACTGAAGTCGAAACAACCGGGTTATCGAACTCGCCTTGTGGAGACGAAAGAGGTCGTGCTGAGCCGGGTCGGCGGAATGAAGCCCGAAGAGGGTATTCGTGATGATCGGGAAGAGGGCAATGAGCACGGCCACCAGAACGCGGCTGAAAAACCCGAATCCGAACCACACTCCGATGAGCGGCACCAACGCAAGCGTCGGAATGGTCTGGAGTACCACTGCCCACGGGAAGAGCGCCCGTTCTACAAAATGGCGCTGGCTCATCACCGTAGCAATAAGCACGCCGAGCCCGATGGCGATCACCAACGCCATCAGAGAGACTTTGGTAGTGTTGATCAGGCCTTTCCACAGCTCATCGCGGATCTCTTGGCGAGCGAGTGCCTCGGTCCAGAGCTCGTGAGGCTTCGGGAGGAGTACTCGTTTACTTTCCGGCAGGATCTCCGCCACCAAGTACCACGCGACGATTACGCCACCAGCAAACAACAACGGAGGGCCGGCTCTGCCGGCAGTTCGGCCAGCGAACTGCACTTTGGCACTGGCCACCTCCTCGGCGTCGGGCTCTCCAATCATTGTCACTGTTCAGGCCCCGGGCGATCGATCGCCGATCGCCCGGGAGGGAGTCTCAGAATCCCAAGGCAATGGATGGGTCGAGGAACTCGTTGGTCGAGATGTCAGCTGCCCTGACGCCTTCCTTGAACGACTCGATGCCTAGATCCGCAAGTACGGGAACCCAAACGTCGATGAGGCTGTTGATGCGGTCGGGGTCCATCGCACCGATGAAACCATCGAGTCCATCGCTGACCAGGCCGCGGTCGATCATCACCTCGGTGGCGGCATTGTGGAGACCGATCGATGATGTCCAAAAGCTATCCAACTCCTTGACGATCTCATCGAGTCGGACGTTCATCGGTTCGGGGTTGTTCATGTACTCCACGGCTGACTGTTGGACCAGGGGCACCAACGCTTCTAGGCACTCGCGGCGGTCGGTCAACGATTGCGGTTTCACCGACAAAGTCCCCTCGTAGATCTCGAATCCGGCATCGTGGATCAACAGCGAATCAACCGGCTTCTTCCACTCGGCAATGTCGTTTTCGTAGCGGTACACCTCGTTGGTTGCAAACCCCTGCTGGACGACCGACTCAGTGACGAAGCGCGACGGGCCTCCGTCATAAGAGGCGTCGACTTGGTCCGCCGACAGCAGGCCCCGCCCGATCAGAAAGTCCATGAAGGCACTGCCTTCGAAGTAGAGGACGGGCGCACCGGAGGCTCCGATATCGTCGAAGCTGTCAAAGCTGTATGCCGCCGGGTCCCACATCAGGATCTGGGGGCTCTTCTCCCAGAATGCGAACACCGCCACGACGGGCAAGCTCTGCGAGTCACGGATGGCGGTTCCGGTATCGACGTAGGCCATGAAGATCTCATTGTCGGCGTAGAACTGGGACGTCGGCGGAGAGAAACCTATATAGGGTCCGCCCGCCCGAACCTGCATGGTGATTCCGGTATCACCTAGGGGCCCCGTGTACGTGCCGTTTTCGGCATCGACGACACCTTCGGTGCCTATCAGGTTGTAGGTGTAAGCATGCTCGGGCTGGGGGAACCAGTCCGTCTGGACGATGAGTGGGTCGGGACAGATCCCCACCAGCGACGTGCCCTCGGGTGCCGCCGTCGTCGCGGGTGCCGCGGTGGTGGCGGCCGTTGCCGGTGCGGCGGTCGTGACGGTGGTGGCGGGCGTGGTTTCCGTAGTGTCGGTGGTACAAGCGCCAGCAAGAAGCGCGATTGCCAACAACAGCGCGGCGGTCCTCAGAGAACGCATGTGCATCCTTCCTGCTCGGGCCAGGGGGTGGGCCTCGAGGTCTGGATGACTTTAGATCGGTGAGTTCGCCGAGGTCGGAGAACCCGATCCGAATCACCCATTCATTTGACCGGGCCGGGGCGGACGCCAGGAAGCCAGCACCCGATTGGAAAGAGCGCTGAATCCGACGAAAAGGGCCACCCCGAGCAGGGACGAGAAGAAGATCCCAGCCACGAGAAGCTCGATCTGGAGTCGGGCCTGGTAGGTAGCCAGGAGGCGGCCGATACCTCTTTCCTTGCCACCTCGGAAAAAGAACTCCCCGACGATGGCTCCTACTACTCCGAGGCCAGCCGAAATTCGGAAGCCGGTGAAGATGGCGGGTAGCGCTCCCGGCAACTGAAGCCGCAACAACCGAGTCGACCGAGACGCCTTGTGGAGCGTGAAGAGGTCGTGATAGTTCGATTCGATCGACTTCAGCCCGAATAGCGTGTTGGTGATGATGGGGAAGATCGAGATCATGATGGTGACGAGAACGCGTGCCGCAAAGCTGAAACCCATCCACAGGCCGATGACCGGGACGATGGCGATGATCGGCACGGCTTGGATGGCCACAGCGTAAGGAAAGAAGGTGCGTTCGAACCAGCGCGCCTGACTCATCGAGATGGCGATCATCATTCCGATCCAAATCGCCAGACTCAGGCCCAGGACGGTCACAAGAGAGGTGGCTCGTGCGGCCAGGAGCAGTTCTTCGAGGTTGCGCCAACGGAAGAATGCCGTTTCCACAACTTGATGGGGTGCGGGCAAGAGGAAGCGCTGACCCTCGTTGAGCACCACCAAAGAGAAGAAGTACCACAAACCGAGCACTGCGCAAGCTGTCAACGTGGGCGGGATGACCGTCGAAAAAAGGCCCTTCGCGTTCCCCTTGTCGGGTTCCGCCTCCTTCATGTTTCGCGCAGGGCGGCGGAAACAGCGCTGGCGAGTGTCGCAAACTCCGGTTGGAACCGCAGTTGTGGCGACCGTGGATACGGGAAAGGGACCTCAAAGCTCCCGATGATCGTGCCCGGGCGCGGGGACATGACTAGCACTCGCGTCGACAGGAAGACCGCTTCCATGATCGAGTGCGTGATGAAGATCGTCCCGAAGCCCTCTCGCATGAATACGGTCAGAAGTTCCTCGTTCAGCCGTTCCCTCGTCAACTCGTCCAACGCACCGAACGGTTCGTCGAACAGGAAAAGCGGGGGCCGTAGTGTCAGCGACCGGGCCAGTGACACTCGCATTTTCATGCCCCCGGAGAGGGCCCGAGGGCGGTGGTGGTCGAATCCCTGGAGCCCGACTAGTTCAAGGGCGGCGGCAGCCAGTCGGGCCCGCTCGGCCTTGGCGATGCCATGCAGCTGCGGAAACAGCTCGACATTCTTCTGGACCGTCCGCCACGGCAGGAGAGTGGCATCCTGGAAGACGAACCCGATGTTCTCCACGGCGCGTTCAATGCGTCCCCTGGTCACAGGTGTCAATTCGGATGCCATCCTGAGGAGCGTGGACTTACCACATCCTGAGGGGCCCACCACTGTGACAAATTCGCGGCGGCCGACGCTGAACGACACCCTGTCCAGCGCCTCGGTGCCGTCGGGGAAAGTCTTGCTCACGTCGTCGAAAACGATGAGTCTCGTTTCGGGGGACCCACCAGTATCAGAGGCGCTATTCGCCATCGTCATCCTTGCTTCGCCGGACCTACTACCGTGACCCTGCACCACGTGGAGGCCATGCCTTCTGTGTGGATTTCCAGTGGGAAAAACACCAGAAATCCGCACAGAAGGGTTCTGCCGCCGAAAACAATAGACTCGAAGCGAGATGAACAGCTCACTCAACACCGCTCGTATCGCCTTGGTGTCGCTGGCGGTGGTGGCGGCGGTGGTGGCGACCCTCCTGGGCCAATACGTGGCCACGGCGGTCCTACTCGCCGGTGTCGCCATCCATGGCTTCGGTTGGGTGTACCTGGCCCGCCAGAAGAGCCGCGACCTGGGTTGATTCAGCTGGCCGGGCTGACTGGGCTAACCGGGCCGGCCGGGCTGACAGGGCTGATTGGGCTGACCGGATAGACGAAGGTGAGGGCCTCTCGAAGGCGGTCGCGCCATCCTTCCCAGGTGTGGCCGTCGGGCGCTTCCACGTAGCCCACCTCTCTGCCGGCTCGCCGGAATCGCTCGGCCATGCCTCGATTCTCGACGACCAGCCTCTCGAAGCGCCCGCAGCTCACGAACACGCGGTGGGGCACCGCGCTTGCGTCGAAGTCCTTCAGGAAGTTGACCACCGGTTCGAGGACGCGGCGGGCCGCTCCCCCCCCCGGGAACCGGGCGAACGTCCCGGACTGGAGGACCAACCCGTCAAATCGCATCGGGAACACAACCGCGGCATGCAAGGCTGCAACTGCCCCCATCGAGGCGCCCATGAGCACCGGTCGGCCGATTCTCCTAAACCGATTCTCCATCCATGGCACCAGCTCCTCGGCCACGAACCCGGCGTGCCCTCGATGAGCGGAGTATTCGGCCAGGCGTTCCTCCGGGTGCGAAAGCGCCACCACGAGGGGGGGGATGAGGCCTTGGTTGATCAGGTTGTCCAGTACCGGCACTATGCCCCCGTAGCGCAGATAGTCGCCGCCATCGAAGACGATCAGATGGTGAGTGGCGTTGCCGCTGAAGCCGGGGGGAAGATACAGACTCACTCGGCGAATGCCCGTCAGGTGCCGGCTCGGTATCAGCGCTTCTTCAACCGTGCCTTCGGGGCCCTCCGGGCCCTTTCGGGTCCAATCGGGGATGCTGTAGCCCCAACCGCGCAGGACCGAGTTCTGACCGAACGGGTTGTGGGTTCGAAGGGGGTTGAGGGGATCGTCGATCCACTCCCCGTGCCCATCGCGCTCGATCTCGAACTTGTACTCCACCCGGGCGTGGTCGGGCAGCTCCAAGGTCAGGTACCAGAGGTCGGTGCCTTCCAACCTTCGGAAGGGATGACGCCGAGGTAGTCCAAAGATCATCGGCATGAAATACACCCCGTCGGCCTCCCCCCGGTAGACGAACGTAGCGAACCCCGGCTCGACCAGCGGGAGGGCGTGTTCCTTGATGAAACCATCGATTGCCTCAGACGTGGCATGAGCGCCGAGAGCCTCGATCAGGTTCGACTGGTTCAACGGGCCTTCACCTGCATTGTCTGGCCCACGGCATCCAGCATGCGTCGGAGCTCATCGAAATCCGGGTGCTTCATCCTGATCCAAGCGTTGGCCATGTAACCAGCTTCGACGGGCTGAGTGGCGGAACCTGGGGGGGGGAGATGGAAGTCGATGAGCCACTCACCAAAGGTCTCGCGAATCTCGTCCAGACCCTCATAGCCGACTATATGGCCGTCTTGGTCGGGGCGGAGAGCGATAATTCCGGCGGCGAACCGCCGAGAGGGACGTTGTGCCGCCTGGCCGTGCACCAAGGCCATGCCCCATTCCTTGTAGACGTCCATGTCGTTGGCCGCGCAGTAGAGGTCCCAGGCTCCCACTCCGGGCGGACGGCAGCCGATCTCGGAGAATTTGAGGCCCTTAGGCCCGAAGAACCACTCCATGTGGGTGGCAGAGGTTCCGATTCCGAGGGCGGGGATCACCCGGCGGCCGAGCTCCTTCACCTCGGCATAGGCCGGGGCGTTGTCAATGCGATTGGTGGTTATGAACTGCGGGGAGATCCATCGGTTGCGCATGGCCTCGAGCACATTGGGGTAATAGTGGGTGATGAACTCGTGGATGGGCCGGCCGTCGACTGAGATCGTGTCGTAGAACCCTTCGTGACCCTCCACGAACTCCTCGACGGCCACCGACCCGCCGTATTGGAACGGGGTCCGGGCGATGACCTCCTCCAACTGCCGGGCATCGTCGACGCGATTCGTACCGGAGGCACCGGCGGCGTCGCGCGGTTTGATGATCAGCGGGTACCCCACCTGGGCGGCGAAAGCTTGCACCTCCTTCGCCGAGGAGGCAGCGGTGGAGGCGGCGGTGGGGATGCCGTTCTGCCGTAGCACCTCTTTCATGGACGGCTTGTCACGGCACAACCACGCGGTGTGAACCGAGGTACCGGGTATCCCGCAGGCCTCTCGGACGGCGGCGGTGGTGAGAATGTGAGCCTCGACGGTCGCCTCGAGCCGATCGACGGCGACTTTCGACTGCACGAACCGAACCGCTCGGGCCAGAGATTCCATGTCGACCACCGAGGGCACCTGCTCGTAATGCAGCAGCCAGGCCTTCAGGTCGTCGTCCAGCCATTCCTTGGGGCGTTCCCCGATGCCGATGACGGTGGCCCCCGCTTCCCTCAACCCTCCAACGAACTGACTCTGGTTGGCCGGGAAGCTGGGCTCGACGAAGATGACATTCATCTCTGCATGAGACCAGGGTGCCGCTGGTCCCTTCGCCTCCTTGTCCGTCACTGTTCTGCCTCCGTTGGTTCTTGTCAATTCGAGCCCGAGCGGTTCACGGAAAGTGGCAGAATCGCCTAGTGCACCGTCTGGGAAATAATCGTGGGGTCTCACCGGCCCACGACGCCCCTGGCGGCGTCCTCCTCCTCGACGCAGCGCATGGGCTGCGCCTTCGTCGTGCGTCCTGGCCAGGAACGCCGTGGCCTCGCCGATACCCTCACGCTACTTCCCAGACAGAGCACTAGTTGTGAAAGTCCTGTTCATCAGCTCGGAGGTAGCGCCCTTCGCGAAAACCGGAGGGTTGGCGGACGTCTCGGCCGCCCTGCCCCGGCATCTCGCCGCCGCCGGTCATGAGCTCGTGGTGGTGACGCCGCTCTACGACCGCTCGCCGGATACCACCGAGCCGGTCACGTCTTGGGGGGACATCCGCGTGCCGCTCGGATCGAGAACGGCGGTGTTCACGGTCCGCAGCAGCGTTCTCCCCGGGTCAGAAGTCCCCGTCTACTTCATTGACTGCCCCCCCCTCTATCACCGTGGTTCGGTCTACACCAACGACGCCGACGAGCACCTCCGCTTCATCCTTCTTAGCCGCGGGGCGTTGGAGATCTGTCAACGTCTCAACTGGTCACCCGACATCGTCCACGCCAACGACTGGCAGACCGCCCTCGTGCCGCTTTACCTCCGCAGCGTCTACGCGTGGGATCAGCTCTTTGCGAATACCAAGTCCGTGATCACCATTCACAACCTCGGTTATCAGGGGTCCTTTCCCGCCTATCAGGCGGCCGACCTGGGTCTCGGCGACGCTTCTTACATGCTCCATCAGGAACAGCTCAACCGGGGGCGGCTCAACTTCCTCGCCCACGGCATCATGTACGCCGATGCCATCACCACGGTTAGCCCGACCTATGCCTGGGAGATCCAGACTCCTGAGAACGGTGCCGGCCTGGACGGAATGCTGCGGGCCCGTGCCCACGACCTGGTCGGCATTCTCAACGGCATCGATCCTCACGAGTGGCATCCCGGCACCGATCGCCACATCCCGTTCCACTTCTCCGCGAAGAGCCTGTGGCGCAAGGAGAAGAACAAGGAGGCATTGCTGGTCGAGACCGGACTGCCCTACCAAAAGGGCGTTCCCACCGTCGGGATGGTTTCCCGATTGACCACTCAGAAAGGCATCGACCTGTTGGTCGACGCCATGACCTGGTACCTCCAGCGGGTTGACCTCCGCTTCGTCGCCCTGGGTAGCGGTGAGCGCCGCTACGAGGAGAAGCTGGCGGCGCTGGCGGCCAGGTTCCCCGATCGCGCGGCGTTCCGGCGCGGCTACGACAACGGCTTGGCCCATCTGATCGAGGCCGGTGCCGATATCTTCCCGATGCCTTCCCGATACGAGCCGTGTGGTCTGAACCAGATGTACAGCCTGGCCTACGGGACCGCTCCGGTGGTGCGCAAGACCGGCGGTCTGGCCGACACGGTCACCCATTTCGACACCGAGACGGGGGAGGGGAACGGCTTCGTCTTCGAGCACCACAATGCCCAGGGTCTGGCTTGGGCTCTCGGACAGGCGCTGGAGGTACACGCCGACAAGGGAGCCTGGCAACAGCTCCAGCGCAACGCCATGGCCGTCGACAACTCCTGGACCATGCGGGCGGGACAATACGTCGACATCTACCGGCGGTTGATTGGCTGAGTGCTCTGTCTGGGAAATAATCGTGGGGTCTCACCGGCCCACGACGCCCCTGGCGGCGTCCTCCTCCTCGACGCAGCGCATGGGCTGCGCCTGCGTCGTGCGTCCTGGCCAGGAACGCCGTGGCCTCGCCGACACCCTCACGCTATTTCCCAGACGGAGCACCTACGGGCCGCCGAGCCCGGCACCGGCTAGCTTCCGGCTGTGCCCAACGTCGTCTTCGTGGCCCCCTACTTCCTGCCCACCACCAACCGCTTCATCGCCGCGGCCGCTGCCGTTCCCGGCACCCGGTTGGGGCTCATCAGCCAGGATCTCGAGGAAAGGCTGCCACCCGGTATCCGCCGCCGGCTGGCGGCCCACTGGCGGACCGACGATGCTCTCGAACCCGATTCGCTGGTCGAAGCGGTCGGCGCCATCGGACGCCAGCTTGGTTCGGTGGATCGGTTGATGGGCCCCCTCGAAGAGCTCCAGGTGCCGATGGCGCAGGTCCGAGAGGTGCTTTCGATTCCCGGGATGCGTCGCGAAACCGCTCACAACTTCCGGGACAAGTCGCGAATGAAAGATGTGCTCCGCCGGCACGGGCTTCCCTGTGCTCGTCACCGTCTGGTGGGAGGCGTTGAGGAAGCGTGGGCATTTGTTGTGGAAGTCGGCTACCCGATCGTCGTCAAACCGCCGGCCGGCTCAGGCGCCCGCGACACCCATCGGGTGGAATCTGCGAAACAGCTCACCGAGCTGCTCGGCTTCATCCGCCTCAATCCGGTTCGACCCACTCTCTTCGAAGAGTTCATCAGCGGTGAAGAGCATTCCTTCGATTGTGTCTTTGTCGACGGCCATCCAGTCTGGCACTCGATCAGCCGCTACTACCCGGCGCCGCTGGAGGTCCTCGAGAGCTCTTGGATTCAGTGGTGCGTGCTGCTGCCCCAGAACATCGACGGACCCGAGTTCGCAGAGATACGACAGGTCGGTCCGGCGGCACTGGCGGCCCTCGGTCTGCAGACCGGGCTGGCTCACATGGAGTGGTTTCGCCGCCCAGACGGCTCAGTGGCGGTCTCCGAGGCCGGCGCCCGTCCGCCCGGCGCCCAATTCTCGACTCTCATCTCATATGCGCACGACTTCGATCTCTACTCGGCTTGGGCCCGCCTGGTCATCCTCGAAGAGTTCGAACCGCCGGTCCGGAAGTACGCGGTCGGCGCTGCCTACCTGCGCGGACAAGGGCTGGGCAGGGTGGTAGGCGTCTCCGGGCTCGACCGGGCCCAGGACGTTGTGGCCGGCATGGTGGTCGAGACCAACCTTCCCAAGCCTGATCAGGTGAAATCCGATCATTACGAGGGGGAGGGCTATGTGATCCTCCGCCACGTCGACACCGAGATGGTGAAGAGAGGGCTGGCCGCCATCGTGTCGAACGTCCGGGTCGAGCTGGCGTGAACGAGTGAACGTCCTCTTCCTGTCACCGGGGTTTCCCATCGAGATGAACGACTTTGTGCGGGGCCTGGCCGAGGTGGGGGCTAGCGTCATCGGCGTCGGCGACCAACCCGAGGGCGCCGTCCCCGAGAAGGCGCGCCGGTATCTCTCGGCGTACTTCCAAGTCGGATCTTTCACCGACGAGAACGCCGTTCTCGCCCAGGTCGCCGACATCGCCCACCGTGTTCGCATCGAACGGGTCGAGGTGCTGTGGGAGCCGCTGATGATCCTGGCGGCGCGGATTCGGGAGCTGCTCGGTCTGCCCGGTCTCACTGTCGCCGAGTCGCTTCCCTTCCGCGACAAGGAGGAGATGAAGAGAAAGATCGATGGCGCCGGAGTACGTACGCCGCACCACTACCGGTCCACGACGATGGCTGAGGTCCGTGCCGCCTTGGAACGGGTCGGCTACCCGGCCATCGTCAAACCCATCGCCGGTGCCGGATCGCTCGATACCTACCGGCTTGATGGACCCGCCGACCTCGAACGGATCGCTCCGGCCCTCCATCACATCAGGACGGTCAGCGTCGAGGAGTTCATCGAGGCCGAGGAGTTCACCTTCGACACCATCTGCGCCGGTGGTCGCATACTCTTCTACAACATCTGCTGGTACCGTCCCCGCCCCCTGGTCGGAAAGCAGCTCGAATGGGTCAGCCAGCAGACCGTGGTCCTACGTCAACCCGACGTGGACCACCTGGCGGCCGGTCGGGAGATGGGCTTCCGAGTGATAGAGGCCATGGGCTTCCGGGACGGGTTCACCCACATGGAGTGGTATCTGAAGGACGACGGAGAGGCGGTGTTCGGAGAGATCGGCGGCCGGCCTCCGGGGGGGAGAACCGTCGATTGCATGAACTTCGCCTCCGAGATCGACCTCTTCGTCGGCTGGGCGGAAGCAGTCGTGCACGGGCGATTCACCCAACCTTTGGAGCGGAAATACAACTGCGCCAACGTCTTCAAGCGCGCCATCGGTAGGGGGCGGATCCAAGGCTACGAAGGACTCGGCCGGCTGATGGCCGAATTCGGCGAGCATGTGGCGGCCGTTGAGCTCAACCCCATCGGACAGCCCCGACGTGCCTGGCGCCAGGTGCTCATCGGCGATGGGATGGTGGTGGTGCGCCACCCGGATCTTCAGACCTGCATCGACATCGCCGATCGCTTCGGCACCGATCTCCAGATCCACGCCGAGTAGGCTGCTCGGGAGATCGTGATGATGTGGCAGGCCGGCGGCTTCTGGGTTCTGTGGATGTTGCTGTTTTGGGGCGGGTTGGTGGCCTTGGCGGTGGCAGGACTCAGGACTCTCACGCCACGCAGCGGAAGCCGGACGTCGACGGCGCTCTCGATCCTCGAAGAGAGATTGGCCCGTGGGGACATCGACGTACAAGAGTTCGAAGAACGGCGCCGGTCGTTGTTGGGAGGTCAGCCGTGACCAATCGCAACCTGGTCATCCTCGGGGTAGCTCTGATCCTCTTGTCGTTGCTGGGGATGGCCATTTCGATGGCTACCGGCGGCGGGCCGGGGTGGGACCATGGGGGTCATCCTTGGCATCACCGTCTCGATCAGTGAAGTCGCTAGCCGGGGAGCAAAGCCGCCAGTTCGTCCAGCCTGGGCAAGGTCGTGGCCGCGGTCTCAGATCGCAACCCGAACACGGCCCGGTCTATCCCCCACGCAGACAGGTTGGCCAGGCTCTGGGGATCGGGCTTGGCGTAGAAGACGGTGACCTCGAAAGTGACCGGGTCACGCCCGACCGCGCTGACGGCAGCGCGGACTTCCTGGATCTTTCCTTCGATCTCATGTCGGGTTCCGAGCGGAATCCAACCGTCGCAAAAGGAGGCCAGGTCCTGCAAGGTCCGTGGCCCGGCTGCGGCCCCCAGAACGATAGGGGGGTAAGGCTTTTGAACCGGTTTGGGCCATGCCCAGCTGGGTTCGAATTTGACGAACCGACCTGAGAAGGACGGCTCGTCCTCGGTCCATAGTTTCTGCATGGCGGCGACTTTCTCCCGAACAATCGCCCGGCGCAACCTGTACTCGATTCCGTGAGAGGCCATCTCCTCTTTGTTCCAGCCGTATCCGATCCCAAAGATCATCCTTCCCCCGCTGAGCAGGTCGAGCGTGGCCACCTCCTTGGCCAGCCACAAGGGATCGCGTTGAGCCACCAACGTGATTCCGGTGCACAGCTTGATGGTCTTGGTGACCGACGCTGCCGCCGCCAACGAAACGAACTGATCGAGGCTGTGCCAGTAGTGCTCGGGGAGCGGTCGTGCATTTTTCACCCCCCCCATCGGTGTGCGACGCGAGACGGGGATGTGGGAGTGTTCAGGGAACCAAAGTGATTCGAAACCTCGAGCCTCGGCCTCCCTGGCCAGATCGACTGGCGATATCGACGAATCGGTGGGAAACATGCTGACCCCGAATTTCATCGGTCCTATCGTCGCCGAAATGACTGCCCTTCGCCAGCGGATGCAGGCTCAGATCGAAGCAGCCGGTCCGATCCCGTTCGAATCGTTCATGGCCGAGGCTCTCTACGATCGGCAGTTGGGGTTCTTCTCCCAGCCCACCTTGCGGTCGACCAAGGGAGGAGATTTCCTCACCAGCCCCGAAGTGAGCCCGTTGTACGGGGAGACGCTGGCACATTTCGTGGCGCAGGAGCATCAGCGGCTGGGTGACCCTTTCCGGTTGGTTGAAGCTGGGGCCGGTTCCGGCAGCCTGCTCGAGGCGCTGCTGGCGGTCGAACCGGTCGAAGCTTGGGCAGTGGACGCTTCCCCGGCCGCCCGTCAGGTCCTCGCCCTGGTGGTCGGCGAAGTGGTCGAAGATCTGTCCGACGTCCCAGGGCCGTTTCGGGGAGTGATCCTCGCCAACGAACTGCTCGACAACCTGCCGATGGCGCTGGCGGTGCGGAGTGGGTCGGGTTGGAGAGAGCGGTGGGTGGGGTCCGAGCGAGACTCGCTGGTGCTGGTCGATGCCCCCCCCCGAGACGAGGTTGCCGGTTGGTGTGATCGCTTTGCCGGGCCCGTTCCGGAGGGAGGCGTCGTCGAGGTGCAAATCGCCGCCGGGCAATGGCTGCAAAGCGCCCTGGAACTACTCAGCGCCGGGACGGTGTTGGTCATCGACTACGGCGAGATGGCCGAGAACCTGGAATCTCGACGCGGCGAGGGCACCCTCCGCACTTACCGGGCTCACCATCTCGGACCCCACCCCCTCGACGAACCAGGCGCCACCGATATCACCGCCGACGTCAACTTCACCGCCTTGCTGAGCGTCGCCGCCGCGGCTGGCGCGCGTGTTGAGCTCATGCGTCAAGACGACTTTCTGACGTCGTTGGGTTTGCGGGAGCGGCTCTCCGATTTGAGACGGCGTGAGCTCGAATTGGCACGGGGGAGCGACCACGGCGAACGGCTGGCCATCCGCGCCCTCCGGACCGATGCGGAGACCCTCCTTCATCCTCGGGGTCTCGGTGACTTCCGGGTGCTGGTGGCCCGGAAGTAGCACGCCTGCGAGACCCGGGTCGCCCGCATTCCGGGACTTCCGTAGGAAGGGGTCGCTGGTACGGTGATTCCAATGAGACGAGCGACTTGGGCCTTTGCCGCGGCGATGCTCGCTTGGCCCGCCTGCGGTGGCGCCTTGGGACCCTCCAACGAGGAGCCCACCCAGGCAGAACCCTCCGAACCGTCGCAGCCGGCGGTGACCGGTTCCGCATCCACCGGAACGACCGTGACGACCGCGGCGCCTCCATCCTCGGTTACGACGAACCCCCCTCCCACCCAAGCGACCACCGCCTCAACGCTTCCGACCGGAGCCGTCCCCGCCGAATTCCTCGCCGCCGTGCTCGCCGACGCGGCGTCGCGGACCGGCCTTGGAACCGGCGACCTCGAGGTCGTGAAGGTCGAAGCCGCCGAATGGTCGGACGGCTCTCTCGGTTGCCCGGAACCGGGCGTCTTCTACACCCAGGCGGTCGTGTCCGGGTTTTGGGTGGTCATCGAAACTTCCCAAGGCGTGCTCGACTATCGCCTCGATGCCACCGGTGGTTTTCGGCTCTGCGAAGCCGGCTGAACCGAACAAGGCCCCCTACCGGAGGTAGGAGGCCCTGTTACGCGGTTCAGTCTCTTCTACGGTGTGACGCTTTGGACGATCACGTCACCCGACCCGATCAATATGTTGGTATCGGTGCGGACCTCGACGTTGCCGAGCAGAACCCGACCGGCGGCCGGAGCGGCGTTGGCCGTGACCGAACCGGGCACAACCCATGAAGCTCCGGCTGGTCGCAAGGCGTTGGCGTCGGTGACGCTCACCGAACCGAAGGCGGCGTTGGTGAACACGTCCACGTAGTTGTAGGTGGTGATTCCGGCCGGCACCGCAAAACCGTCGATCAGCACGATCCAAGCTCCGGCGGCCGGGTTGGCGATGGTCACCGACTCCTCGGAGTCCCCGTCGGCGCTTAGACCTGCCAGAACGCAGGGAAGGCTCGTGCAGTTGAACACGTACAGGTCGAGGTCGGCGGCCGGATCGGAGGTCCCCCCGATGGTCGCCCTGAGACTCGTGCTGCCGGCTGTCACCGTCACCGGGTAGACCTGGAAGTCCAGGTTGGCAATGGTGGGGACGTCCCGGAAAGCACTTCCGAAGGTCGTACCGACTCCCCGTCCGGTGAAGGCGCCGAACAGGTTGGTCAGCGTGTAACTCCGGGCCACCGGCACTCCGACCGTCGCCGAGGCGATGATGTCGGGGTTGGGTGAAACACTGGCTCCGAGAATCGAAGCGGTCAGCGAGTACGCCCCGATGGCTGTATCCGAGGTCCGGCGAGCCTCCACCGTCACCTCCCAGACCCCCGCCTGCGGATTGGTCGTGGTCCGGCTCAAGGCCGAGGCCGGGCAGGTGGCCGGAGCAGTCGCCGACGGGCAGTAGTTGGCGGTGCTGGCGTTCGAGTCGATCGCTACGCCATAGGGGTGGAACCGCAGGAAGCGGATCTGACCTGTTCCGGCCGCGGTCGACGGACCGCTCAGGTCCACCTTGAACGCCGGCGTCCCGGTTGGAACGCGGAAGAAGTGGCTGGTGGTCTGGTTGCGATCGAGAGAACCGCTGACCGAGACGCTGTAATTGGGGGCGTTGAACTCGTAGGGTGCCACCACCACGTTCATGGTCTGGTAGTCGATGCCGGTCGTGCCCGGGTCATCCAGGTTAAGGATGGCCGAGTGGGCACCGGCCGTCGACGGGTTGATACCGACCGGGAACGAGACGGGTTTGTTGCCCGGTAGGGCCACGGTGGCAGCGGACGAGAAAGTGCCGTCGTTACCGACCCAACTCACGTTGTAGGTGATCGGTTGGGCGCCTCCATGACTGCGTACCAGGGTGTAGGTACGGGTGTAAGTGGTACCGATCGTCACACCTTCTCGGTCGTGAATCCCGACACCGACCCCCGGCGCGGCCAGGAATCCAGCCAACACGGTGTTCACCGGCACTGCGCCGGCGATCTCGGCCGTGTTGATGTTCGTGCTCAACAGGTTCCAGGCCGCCCCGACGTTGATGAGGCCATTGCCTTGCTCATAGGCCTGGTAACGCCCGGTGATGAAGCGAGCCGACGAGTTGAAGGCCTGGCGAATCTGGGCGGGTTGGTGTTGGACACCGGCCTGTTGGGCGGCGCTGACCAAGAGCGCGGCGGCGCCGGCCGCTTGGGGGGCGGCCATCGAGGTGCCGTTGAACATCGAGTACCCGGGTGGCAGCGCGAAGGTGCCAGCCAATGGGCCCCCTGCCTGCCACAGGGGGGTCGTCGAGACGGCAGCTCCGGGTGCGATCACGTTGGGCTTGAAGCCGCCGTCCTCACGAGGTCCTCGTGATGAGAAGCCGTGAATGTTGTCGACGACGCCCGAGTCGGACCCGTAGTTCTTCCGCCAGGTTTCCTGGCTGATGTAGGTGCCGATGCTCATGACCAGGCTGGCCACGGCGGGATCACCAGCGGTGTTCATGCCCGAACCGTTGTTGCCGGCCGATATGAACATCTGCACGTTGGATTGCTCGATGAGGCGGTTATATAGGAGCGCCCGAGCGTTGTTGCCGTCGTTGAGCGCCGGCAGCCCGCCGATCGACATGTTGATCACGTCGACGTTGGCCGTTTTGGCTGCGTAGATCATCCCCTCGATCAGGGCGTGGGCGGTGCACCCGCTGATGAAGAGACAGACTCGCACCGAGACGATTTGGGCACCGGGGGCGGCGCCGCTCATGGCGCCGCCAAACAGGCTGTTGCCGGCGACGATGCCGGCCACGTGGGAGCCGTGAGACGCCGAGACGATGCCGATGTTGACGAACTTGTTCTTGCCATCGGTCTGCACGACGAAAGGCACGCGCTCGGCGACCGGGGTGACCACGTTATCGACGCCGAAATACCCGACGTCGTAGCGAACCTTGTAATCGGTCATGGCGGTCTGATCGGCGAAGCTCCGGTTCTGGTTGGTGTCGACCCACACGTCGTTGGTGGAGGTATTCCAGAGGACCGCGAAGAGGCCGCTCGAACCGTCCGGGTTGCCATCGCGGTTGACATCGGAACCGACCTCGCCGAACAAGCGCGAGTCGCGCTCGTTGAAGATGCCGAAACGAAAGTTGCCGCCGGTGGGAGCGGTATAGGTCACCGTGTTTACGACAAACGTCGGTCCGCTGACCTGGGTTTGCATGGAGACCCAGGTGGGGTCGTCGTCGCCGACCGGAGCTGTGAAGGTCACCCAGTCGACCACCTTCCGTGCGCCCGTGCTGGTGGTGAGCAGACTCGGATGGTCGAGGGAGACGCCGGTATCGAGGATGCCGACGGTCACGCCGCGCCCGTCCCACGTGGGATGAGCGGCCATGAACTGGGAAGCGCCGGTGTCGCCGATGGGCATGTACGGGTTGTTGTTCGGGGTCCCCGCTCCCGGAGCCGTTTGCGGTGTGACGGCCTGCGCGCCCTGCGGACGCGGATCGTCGAGCGGGATGATCTCGTCGAGGTCGAGAGCCTCGACAGCGGCAAGGGCGGCGATCGACTCGACAGCATCGACGGCGACCTTCGCTCTCAGATAGCCGAGGTCGTCGTCTCGATAATCGACCGTTCCGCCGCTGGCGACGATGCTCCGGGCGACCGAGCTGTTCTTTCCCTTCCCGGCGGCGATCAGCACCGTGACGGTGCTCGCACCGTTGGCCCGGGCTTCGGCGAGCAAACCCCGATCGTGCTTGGAAAGGCCGCCTCCACCCGCGCCCGAGGCTGCCAGCCCGGGCACTACTAGCAACGAGGCGAAGACCGCCAGAACGAGACCTCTAACCAGTGTCTTTCTCATTTCCCTCCGCCCTTCTCTGGTCATGGCTGAGCGCGAGGATGGCTGGGCAACCCCGTCGCGCACTCCCAATCGGGAGAATAGCGGCTCCGCGGGGACCAGGTTCTCGGAGTCGGCGCATAAGGCTGTCGGGGGCCCGGAGCCCGGCGCCTAGCTCTCTCTCTCTCACACACACACTGGTGTCGGCGGGTTAGCCTTGGTCCCAACATGAACAACAACGCCAAGACCGTCGGCCTGCTCGCCTTCCTGACCGCCCTGGTCTGGTTGGGAGGCGCCGGCCTGTCGAACGGCAACTGGCTGGTCGGTCTTGGTTTCGCTGCCCTGTTGAATCTGGGTGCCTACTTCTTCTCGGACAAGCTGGCTCTCGCCGCCAGCCGGGCTCGACCGGTCGACGAGATCCAGCTGCCCCAGGTCCATGCAATCGTGCGGAACTTGGCACTCCGCGCCGAGATGCCGATGCCCAAGGTGTACCTGATGGACTCACCCCAACCCAACGCCTTCGCCACCGGTCGAAACCCCAAGCACGCCGCGGTGGCCGTGACCAGCGGCATCCTCTCGGCCCTGAGCTACGACGAGCTCGAAGGTGTCATCGCTCACGAGCTGGCCCACGTCCGCAATCGTGACATCCTCATCGGCTCGGTGGCGGCCATGTTGGCGGCTGCGCTATCGGTATTCGCCCGGATGGCCTTCTTCACAGGCGGAGGCCGCGACGAGCGCAATAACCCCTTGGCGGGGATCCTCAGCCTGGTGGCGTTGGTGCTTGCCCCGATCGGCGCCTTGTTCATCCGGTTCGCCATCTCCCGGGCTCGGGAGTACCAAGCCGATGCTTCGGGTGCGGGCCTAACCGGGCGGCCCCTCCAGCTCGCCTCGGCCCTCCAGAAGATCGGGCTGGCGACGGCGCGCATTCCCATGCGGGTCAACCCGGCCATCAGCTCGCTTTACATCGAGAATCCGCTCAAAGCCGCTCGCCCGGGCGGGCTCATGTCTCTCTTCTCCACTCACCCGCCGATCGAAGACCGGATCCGCCGGCTCGAGGAGATCGCCGGCGGCCGTGGCGTCGGTCGCTGATTCAACCGGCCTCGCCCTGATCGGGCTGGGGGCCTTCGGAGCGGTGGCATGGGGAGCCCTTTTGTCGGTGCGTTCGGCGCGGCGTGGACCGGCCTGGGCGCTCGCTCATGTGCGCCGAGCTGGTCCCTTGTTCGCCGGGCTGGCCGTCGCGGGTCTGACCGTCACTTTGGTGCTGCGACCCCGTTGGGTGGGGGCGAGCCTGACCTATACGGCGGTGGTGGTCTGGGTCCTCGCGGTCGCCCTCCGGCGTTCGCTGGCGAGGGTGGAACGGGAAGTGGGATTCGGCCAGGTGCCGGCCGAACGGCGGGGGTGGTTGTTGGAACGAGCGCGGTGGGTCTTCTTCGCCGGCGGGGCAGTCCTGGCGGTGACGGCAGTGCTGGCCGACGGAACGGCCCGCTGGGGCGGCATCGGCCTGGCCGGTCTGCTGGTTCTCACGGGTTGGGCGATCGCCCGATAGGCGAAAAGCCCAAAACGCTATGCTGTGTCGGCTCCAAAGCCGGGATGCCCGAGTGGCCAAAGGGAGCAGACTGTAAATCTGCCGGCAATGCCTTCGGAGGTTCGAATCCTTCTCCCGGCACTGGTCGGCAGTCGGCCGCAGATCCGTTTTTGTGACGGTTTGCCTGCTGCCGGGGCGGCCAACCGTCAACAGAACGGCTGACGCCCCCTTAGCTCAGACGGCAGAGCGCCTCCATGGTAAGGAGGAGGTCTCCGGTTCGATTCCGGAAGGGGGCTCGACTCGGACCGGTGACCCCGGCCCGGAGCGCCGGGTGCCCGGCGGCGGTGGTATTGCCAGCCGGCAAAGGCCGGTTGGTCGGAGGCGGCGTAGCTCAGTCGGTGAGAGCGCTCGACTCATAATCGAGAGGTCGGCAGTTCGAGTCTGCCCGCCGCTACAACAAGGCGTTACAGACGACAAGGAGATCGGGTTCATGGCCAAGCAGAAGTTCGAGCGTTCCAAGCCCCACGTGAATGTGGGGACGATGGGTCACATCGACCATGGGAAGACCACCTTGACGGCGGCCATCACCAAGGTGCTGCACGACCGCAACCCCACC
>Ga0209751_10001506_pt1 | contig 23896 bp, 29 predicted proteins | sample RifCSP13_1_FD_184019 | JGI IMG/M metagenome (GOLD analysis project Ga0209751, IMG submission 184019) | Soil microbial communities from Rifle, Colorado - Rifle CSP2_sed 13_1 (SPAdes) (version 2) | ecosystem: Environmental > Terrestrial > Deep subsurface > Rock core/Sediment | place: Rifle...
ATGGGCACTTGAATTGCAGTGGCATATCCTTAGGGCTGCTGCATGGACAGGCAGGACCATCGCCTCCATGCAGGTATACGATCTGCTGCGCTGCCTCGCTTTTTGCCGGACCCTGCCCGGAGTTGACCCTTCCAAAATAAGCATCGCAGCCAGGGACGAAATGGGCGTTGTTGCATTGTATGCAGCACTGATGGATGGAAAGTGCGAATCTCTGGTCCTGAGGAATCCGCCGGAGACCCAGGATCAGCCGGGTGATCCGGGTGGAAAGGGACCGGCAACAGAGATGCTGAATTGTCTGAGGATCATTGATGTGTATCAAATTCCTGCATTGCTTTCGCCTGCAACTGTAACCTTTTCGGGCGATATTCCCCATGCCTACCGTTGGTCAGAGACCCTGCTGCGCAAATTGGGCAGGGAGGGATTTGCAATCCTGCGTTGAAGAGGGTAAAATCCTGTTTGATACGGCTCTGGTCTGTTTGGCGGCAACAGGTGTCCGGGGAAATTGACCGAAGGGTACGGTGTTTTCAAATTCCCCGGGTGTTACCGTTGGACATTGCCGGATGATAAGTGCAGGTTGGCGAACCTGATAAATTGTTCCCAGTCATAGGCAAATACACCGTGAACACCCGGGCGGATATGGTAACCGATGGTGTTCATTACCGGCTGGCTGATACCGGGCATATCGACGGTTGGCAGTCCTGTCTTGCCAAAAAGTGAATATACCGGCGAAGCATAATATCCTGAAAGGTATTCTCCCAACGGATCGGCCCAAAGATCTTCCGCTGCAGAGGCAATATACACCGGCCGGGGTGCAATTAAAGCGATCAGCATATGCTGGTCAACGGGCAGGTCATATTCCTTTCCATCAAACCGGCTGCAATTGTCGCACAGCCAGTGCGGAAAATACTGGTTCATACCGCCCAGTCTCTCTCCAAAAATGCGGCGCGAAAGTGCAGCACCGCCGCATCCCGAGTTGTTTGAAATTACAATGGCAAAGCGCTTATCAAGAGCACCTGCCCAGAGTGCAGTTTTACCGAGCCTTGAATGACCCATCACCACAATCCTGGCAGCATCGATATCCCCGTCTGTTTCAAAGTAGTCCATGGCCCTGCTCAGTCCCCATGCCCAGGCGGCAATAGACCCCCATTCGCCTGGACCGGGTCTGGTCTGGCCGTTTTTATAAAGAAGGGGATGCACGCCATCCGTAAAATCATGCTTATCAGGATCCACCTCGCCGTAATACATCGTTGCCAGACCATAACCTGCGTCAATGATTTTCTCTGCCTGCCACCTGCCTTTTTCTATACCCCGCGACAGTTCCGTAGCCTGGTTTTGAAATACACCGATGGATGTATCATTGCGCATCCATGCATCGGGTATCCGTATTGCAGGATCATCGGTAACCGCGTGGTTGCCGTTAAAATTATAGCCTACAAACAGGGGCGCCTTAGGTGTGTTGGCCGGAAGATACAGGAGCAGGTTTACCTTCAGTTCTTTTCCTGCATGGATGAATTTCAGAACTACCTGTTTTCTGATCGCCTTGCCATCCATGGCATGGCTGTCGAGCTCTGCAATTTCAAAGGAAGCCAATTGTAAAACAGCGGGAATTCTCCCGTACATATTTTCCTCAAAAAGGGCAAGGATCTCCGGTCTGCGGATATCCGTCCACTCATCTGCAGTGGTTATTGTCTTTCCATGCAGGGAGTTCAGGAGTTCTGGCAATGTATAGGGAGGAATACGGCTTTCATCGTAATTGGTTAGTTCCTGTGCATGCACCTGGGAGCCCGTACAGCAACAAGCTATACAACAAATCAGGGGTAAATAGTATGATATCCGGATCATGGGGCTTGAGTTTTCCGTGGCAACATCGACACGGTAATGATACCAAAGATACCCAAAATCATCAATGCTGAAAATCCATAGGTATAGCTCCCCATCCTATCCCGTAACGCTCCCACAAGCATGGGAGCGAATGCCTCCGCCAGACCGTCAAATGTAAGAATTATGCCCATGATGCGTCCCATAACTCTCACACCAAACAATTCCGCAGCCATCAGGGGTATGATCATATAATCACCACCGAGTCCGATCCCGAAAATAAAGGCGAAAACATACACCATTCCGGGTTTGGCTGCTAAGGGAATAAATGAGCATCATCACATGTTTTTTCGGTACCCGGTCGGCAAGCCATCCCATCAGCAGGCGGCCAATTATACTGGCTGCCAGAATCATGGAGATGATATTGGCAGACTGCTCCTGGGAGTATTTTAAATCAATGCTGAAAAAAAGCTTGAGATTCTGGCTTGTCCCGCTCACAGCACCGATGGAGCAAACACTGCCTATCAGCAAAAGATAAAACGGCCATCCTTTCAGGATGTTGCCTAGACTGACTTTTGTCTTTGCCTGATTAGCCTCCGTTGATTTGTCACCCGGGTGATCTTTCACAAACCATACCATGGGAAGTGCAATCACAATCATGAGAATCCCGAGTATCATCATGGAATGATGCCAGTTGTAGGCAAGGGTAAGTCTCTTAGCGATCTGGGGCACCAGCATACCGCCGATGCCTATTCCAAGGTAGGCGATACCCATGGCTTTGCCACGGGCGCTGCTGAACCAGCGGGATATCAGCACCTGGTTTGGAAGGGGACCGCCGCACATGTAACCCAATGCATTGAAAAGATAAAATAAGTAGTACTGCCAGAGCGAAGTTACCATGCTTAGTCCGATCAACGCAATTCCTCCCATCATGATTCCTGCAAGCATCACCCGGCGCGGGCCGAACCGGTCAATAACCCAGCCTGCAAAGAAAGCGAACGACCCGACGATAATCTTACCGAAGGCATTTCCCGAGGTCACTGTGGCACGTGACCATCCGTAGTCCTGCACCCAAAAGTCATAAAAAAAAGGGAGGCCGTAAAACATGATCCCGACAAGGGAAAACAGGCTGAGAAATCCTGCAGCAGTTACTTTAATCTGTCCCGGACTTGGTTTTTCTATTCCCATGGGTTTTCCTTGATTTGTTAATTACTGGGGTGCTTTAATTGAACCTATTCGAAATTGACATTTTGACAAAGCAATTTTATTATTTAAACACAATCATTCAAAAATATTACTAATATTTCGAAAAAAAAATAGTCTTTCAAAACGTTTCAAAAAATTAATAAATATTTCTATTGCTTATTATATGATGCCGGCAACCGATACCGTGCTGTCAATAATCCCATATTGCAGGCATGGGTTGAACAAATTTGAAAACCAGGGAGGCATGCCTTGGCATGCATCTTGCACAATTCCATTTCCATGAATACCCACACGAAATGAATTACCGTGAATTACAGGCCAGTTATCTCCGTGTTTTTGACTTCATTGAAAAAAACAGGATCAAGGATGCACTTGACACACTTGGTTTCCTATGCAGCCAGGGCCGTAACACCGACCTGAAAACACAACTCGATAACCATGCAGACACCTACCTGAACATGCTCAGGTATTCCTTTGAACTTACCGGTGATCCCCAGAAGGAAAAGGTGTATAACCGCCTGGTTAAGGCAATAATTGGACTGGCGGATGATGTAAAGGAGGATATTATCCGTTCCAATAACCTGCTGAACTACTATAAGCTCAGGATCATTCCGGAGTCAGCTGCCGAAAAGATCATCACCGGGTTTTCCAGGATGACCGGCCGGCTTATGCTTGAAAGGGAAACCGCTAAGGACGAACAGCAGAAAAGCAGTTTTCAGGATCCCTTTTCCACAGCCGAATACAGGGAAAATACCAGGGCACTCTTCAGGATAATCTGGCAGGCGGATAAGCTTAAAGATACGGAAATACTTCTTATCCAGCAGCTTATTCAACCGGATACCATCGCCTGGTATGACAAATGTATCCTGGTTAGCGCGCTGACGCTTTCCTTATTGCGACATTTTGACAGTAAAAAAATCGATCTTCTCTTCGGGTTTTACGAAAAAGGGGAGCAACAGATATGGCAGCGTGCACTTGTAGGACTTGTGCTGGGTTTGGCCTTTTTCAACAAGAGGATAGTGTATTATCCTGAAATTCTGCACCGGCTAAAGGCCATTCAGGGCATAAAACATGCTGATAAAAGTTTGGAGATCATCATAATCCAGTTTATTAAGTCGCGGGAAACCGAAAAGATCACCCGCAAGATACAGCAGGAGATTCTCCCTGAAATGATCCGTATCAAGTCGAAACTGGAAGAGAAACTCGACCTGGAAAACCTGTTGTCTTCAGGCAAGCCTGAAGACAAGAATCCTGAATGGGAAACATTTTTTAAGGAATCCCCTGATGTTTACAACAAGCTTGAAGAATTTACCAACCTGCAGCTGGAAGGAGCTGATGTATTCCTGGGAGCTTTTGCCATGCTGAAGCAATTCGATTTCTTTAATGAGATAAGCAATTGGTTTCTGCCTTTTTACAAGGAGAATGAATTTATTTCGGCTGTATTTGGTGAAACGGGTGGCGAAGTTGATGTCGTGCAGTTTGCCGAAGGTATTGAACGGAGCAATTTCCTGTGCAACTCCGATAAATACTCATTTTGCCTGAATATCCGTCATATGCCGGCTTTTCAGAAATCCACCGTACTGGAACTGTTTAATATGGAATTGAAGGCCATGAATGAACAGGCTGTTGATGATGAATTGATAAACACCGAAGCACGCAGCAAAGTTATTATCACACAATACTTTCAGGATCTGTACCGGTTTTATAAGCTTCATCCGCTGAAAGCCGAATTTGATGATGTATTTAAGCTTCCCGCTCCCATTTATGAAATGGAGTTTTTCAACCTGTGGGTAGATGATATCAATATTCTCAGGAATATTGGCGAATTCTTTTTCGAGAAAAATTATTACCGGGATGCCCTTAAAATATTTGAAAGGATTGTGGAAACCGAAAATAAGTATGAGCTTTTTGAAAAAATGGCTTATTGCTGTCAGCAGCTGGGTGATTTTGACCTGGCACTTGGATATTACCACAAGGCTGAACTGCTGGATAAAAACAGACTCTGGCTGTTGAACCGTTTAGCCTGGTGCTACCGGAAGACCGGTGATTTTGAAAGGGCAGTTGACTATTATCGTGAGGCTGAAAAAATTGAACCGGATAACTTGATGGTACAGGCCAGCCTGGGACAATCGTATATGGAAATGGAAAATTACCAGGAAGCCCTGAAATACTATTTTAAGGTTGAATACCTGCAACCCGATAACCACAAGGTGCACCGGCCGATTTCCTGGTGCTCCTTTATGTTGGGTAAACTGGATAATGCGCGAAAATACCTGGAAAAATCAATCGCTCAGGAATCCAGCAAAAACGATTACATGAACCTGGGGCATATATACTGGTGCCAGGGTGACAAGCAGAAAGCCATTGAAAATTACCGGTTATCGCTTGCGAGGGCTAATATGGATTTCGACTGGTTTTCCAGGGTGCTGAATGACGACAGCAAATACCTGTCCCCATATGACATCTCTTCTTTCGACATTCCCCTGGTGGTTGACTATATCCGGTTGTCGGCAAAACCCTGATATGTATTTCAGCAGGTTTTGCCTATACATTTGGCCGTTTTGTCGATTACTTTTTTTTAATTACCTGAAATAACTAATTTTAGCCAGGCTTTGCCCAACCCATGGAGCCATTTTTTTAGTAATAACTATTCGCAACAGTTTTCATGCATCTTATTCTTTCCCGGGCTTTTATCATTGTTTACCTGCTGCTTGGTTTTTACGGAACAGCATCAGCACAGCAGGATAATGAAATCCGGTTATCAGGACAATTCCGGAATATTTCGCTGGTTGATCTTCTGGGCAGAATTGAAGCCGGTTATCCGGTAAAGTTTTTTTATAAGGACGGCTGGTTTGAAAAGGATACCGTTGATATCATGCTTAATGGCAAAACGGTTGAGGAATCTGTCAGGGAGATCCTTACAGGTAAACCATATACGTACAGGGTAATCAACAAAAACCAGTTTGTCTTCCTTCCCAGGGAGAACGTCGCTATGCTGGAAGGGCATTTGCTGAATTACAGTGATAACTCCGATTCTGATCTGTCTTTTATCCAGGTCGGCAAACCCGGTGAAGCCGGAAAATCAAAAACCGTTTCAATTACAGGACGCATTACCGACGGGAAAACCAGCGAGCCGGTCATTGCCGCAATCGTTCAGGTCAACGGCATGCAGCAGGGAGCTGTTACCAGCCTTCAGGGAAACTACAAGCTTACCCTGGCTCCCGGGTTGTATACCCTGGTGACATCGAGTGTGGGATATGAGAAAGCACAGTACAATGTTAAACTATTAAGCAACGGGGAGTTGAATATTGAACTGTTTGACAAATCAGTGGCACTGGAGGATATCATAATCTATGGTCAGCGGCTCGACAGGAATGTCAGCAGCCATCAGATGAGCCTGGTTGAGCTTGATTCACGGGCAATAGACCGGTTACCTGCAGTTTCAGGAGGAAAGGATGTATTAAAGGGGCTTACAACCATGCCAGGCGTTAAATCGGTCGGAGAATTCAGTTCGGGGATTAATGTCCGGGGCGGGGGAGAAGACCAGAACCTTTACCTGATCAACGGAACACCGCTTTTCAATACCTCCCATGTGTTCGGGCTATTCTCCGTGATAAATCCTGATGCTGTGGATAAACTGACGTTATACAAAGGCCATATTCCGGCTGTATACGGAGAAAGGGTTTCATCGGTAATTGATATCCGCACGAACGAATCCGCTCCCGAAATGATCAGGTTCAAGGGAGGTATCGGATTATACGACGGCAAACTGATGGCAGAAGTACCCGTGTTTAAGGACAAGGTATTTATCGATTTGGGAGGCCGTACCAATTACTCCAACTGGATCCTGCACAATATGAAGGATTATGACCTGCAGAACAGCCTGGCTTCTTTTTATGACCTCAATGGCACCCTGCATGCAGTGCTTCCCAAGGGACGCATTTCCATTTCAGGCTATAACTGTTATGATGCGTTCAGGTTCGCCTCAGAGGTGAAATACAGTTATGGAAGTACACTGGGATCTTTAAACTGGAATTATCTCTTCAATTCAAACCTGGCTTCCTATCTTTCTTTGTCCTACAGCCAGTACAATGTGGCAAAGGATGATATCAGCAAAGGCCTGATGCAGAGCCGGACCGAATCGGGCATTACATACAGCGGTTTGAAATACCGGATCAAATACGGTGGAATACAGCATCATACCCTTGATGCCGGATTCAATTTGATTAATTATGATATTCATCCCGGGAAGCAGTCTCCCCTGAATACCGAATCACTGGTTACTCCACAGGAGCTTGAATCTGAGCAGGCCTATGAAGGGGCTGTATTTGTCAACGATGAATATACCCTGAACAAGGGAATTACTTTTAATGCCGGATTGCGGTTATCGGGCTACAGGCATATGGAGGCAACCCCGGCCTTCAGATTTGAACCAAGGCTTTCCGCCAAGATCCAGCTCAATGACAACAGGTCGGTAAAATTAAGCTACAACAGGAATTTCCAGTATCTTTCACTGATATCCTATTCCTCGGTATCTACCCCGGCAGATATCTGGAAATTATCTGATTCTTACATAAGGCCTTTGGAAGCGAACCAGTTTGCTGTTGGGTATTACCGGAATTTCCTGGATAACAGCATAGAGACATCGGTGGAGATCTATTACAAAAGCCTTGCCAATGTAATCGAATACAAGGACGGTGCTGTTCTGGAGATGAACACCAATATCGAAAATGAGCTGATCAATGCACAGGGTAAAAACTTTGGAGTTGAGTTCCTGCTTAAAAAGAACAGCGGAAAGATTGATGGCTGGATAAGCTATACCTATTCCAGATCACTCCGGAAAACTTCGGGTTTGAGAACATCTGAGATGCTCAACAACAATACATGGTTCCCTTCATCGTACGATAAGCCCCATGACCTAAGCGTTGTGGCTAATATTCATCTGAACAAAAGAATTCAGTTTTCATCAAACTTCTCCTTTTCCACGGGTCGGCCGATAACCCTGCCGGAATACAGGTACTTTGCAGGCAACGAGGTTGTTGTCTTTTTTTCTGATAAAAACCAGTATCGTATCCCAACCTATCACAGGCTCGATATCACACTTTCACTCGATGAAAGTCTAAAACTCAAAAAGAAGTGGAAAGGCCGCTGGAGTTTTTCAATTCTGAATGTCTATGGCAGAAAAAACGCTTATACCATTTATTATAAGAAGGAAGATCCAAGTCCGGCAAATAATTATAACCGTTACAGTTTATATAAGCTGTACCTGATTGGCAGGCCTATACCATCTGCATCCTATTCCTTTATTTTTTAACGGATTGTGTTTATGAGAAAGTCAATAATATATACAACCGGAATGGCAGCAATGATGCTAGGCTGGTCATGCAGGGAAGTATATCTTCCCGATGACATCAATTCACCCGAAAAGATTCCTGTCATCGAAGGAATTATCGAGGAAGGTGATGTTCCTCGCGTAAAACTGACCTGGGCCCTCGGATATGGCGACAAAGAGACGGAATACATAAGCGAGGCCGAAATTACCATCTCGGATGACCTTGGAAACAGCGTCGGCCTTGACGAAGTAGATTACGGAATTTATACGTCGGTTTTCGCTGAAATCAGAGGCGCTGTGGGGCGCACTTACACGCTTCACGTTCTGTTGCCCGATGGCAGTGAATTTATCTCCTCCCCCGAATTGCTGCGAAAGAGCCCTGCAATCGACAGTCTGTATGCTGATCCGGGAATCCGGAACACCTATACCTATAATACCGAGAATGAACCGATGCCGGTATACCAGGAAGGGCTATTTATCCTTGCTGACCTGAGTGAAATTTCCGATTCGGTGCTGTATTACAGGTTTAATACAAAGGTTACCAAAGAGATAACATACACCAAGGACCCTGGTTCAACGGCTGCTCAAACGGTGTATGTATGGGAATCTACTTTCCTGGACAATGTTTATTCAGTTAATTATACGGTTGCACAGGGAAACCGGCAGTTACTCCCGGCGCATGATGTTGGTTTTGTGCAATTTCTTTACGAGCCCTATAAGGAATCTCCGGAAGCCACTGCCCCCTGGATAGTCGGATGGGTGATTTCTTTTAATGTTTACTCCATTTCGGCTGATGTTTATAATTATCATAATTCCATTGCCCGGCAGCTGGGTTCAAAAGATCAGCTGTTTGCACCGGTTCCTTCCCAGGTGAAAAGTACCTTTAATTGCCTCACTGATCCTGACAAAGCTGTTATTGGAGTTTTTGAAGCAACTTCACGCGCAACAGTTTACAAAGCATTTAGCTGGGATGGTCCCGAAACGTACAGATCATTAGATCTGCAATCGTTTCCCGGGGATCTGGAGGATGGATCCACGATGCCTTTCCCTCCGGATTTTTGGATACCCTTTTATTAAGTACATGGTTTAAAACGTAAAAACGAATACTTTCAACATGTCGGTTTTTCACAAGTTCATCCTCTTTGCAGCGTTAGTCCTCACCGTTAGTTTTTCGTTGCCAATCCCGGCCCCGGGGCAGCATTCATCCGGTTTTTCTCCGGGATGTGAAAAGGTTTATATTCATCTCGACAAGATGGTATATGTTGCAGGAGAATCGATAAGATATAAGGTATACCTCCTGAACGGCGATAAACCCGGCATGGCACCCTGCAGTAAGATACTGTACTTCAGTTTAACAGGTACCGCCGGTAACAGCAGGGCGGATTGGCGTATCAATTTCGGGGATAAGCCTGTCTCGGGAAGTTTTGAAATTCCGTCTGAATTAAAGGCCGGGATGTATGTTCTGAGGGCTTTTACCAACCTGATGCGAAACAGTCCCGGCAACCTGCCATTTTCGCAGAACCTGCTTATTATGAACCTGTCGGAGGCGATACCGGATACGTTGAATTTACCGTTTTCGGGAAATGCCGCGGCAGCACTTCCACCGGAAGTCGCCAGCCATGGGTATGCCTTGCATGTAACCACTTCAAAAGATACATTTGCGGTGAAGGAGAAGGTACGGGTGGAAATTGATCTGCGCAGCCAGCTACAGGATGCAGTGAATGCGAATCTGTCCGTTTCGGTTTCCACTGCAACGCCTGTTCAGGAGCTGATCCCGGAAGCGGATATAATCGACTGCCTGAATGGCGTAACTGCCCGTCGTGAAAAATCGGAACTGCCGTGCACGTACCGTGTGGAAGACAGGGGGTATATGCTCACCGGGCGGATAAAAAACCGTATTGACCACAGGCCGCTGGAAGACGCGAAAATTTTGCTTTCGGTGAGCGACAGCATTACACCAAAAATCCGTTATGCAGTTACTGATTCAGTTGGTGAATTCACATTCTATCTCAGCAGTCTTTTCGATAATAAGGAACTGATCCTGCAATTTGGTGACCAATCCAGGAATGCCGATTACTACTGGGGAATTGACCGTAAGGAATTAGATGCCGGAAAGGGTAACCTTTTACCCTATTTATTGCAGCCGGAAGAAACGGCGTTTTTGAATACCGTAAAGGACCTGAGGCTTATTGAAGCCGTTTATTCAGCTGAAAAGACCGGGGAGAGCCACCGGATTGATTCAGGCGGTATCAATTACTTCAGTCCTCCCGATGTGCTGGTATACCCTGGTGATTATTCCGATCTTATCAATTTTAAAGAAATTACCGATAACATAGTACCGGGAGTTAAATTTTCAATCCGCAGCGAGGGTTATTCCTTGCAGATCCTGAACAATAGTACCGGACTATGGAATGAATGCAGAACCCTGTTCCTGAACGGTGTTCCTTATACCGACCTTGCTTATTTAGCCACACTTGGTACAAAAGACATCAAAAGAATTGAAGTTATTGCGTCTGATTTCCTGCTGGGTGATCTTACCCTTCCGGGGCTGTTATCCGTTTACACCCATGATCACAGCATCCCGGAGAACTATCTTAAAAATAATACATTCAGTTTCACGAATACTGTTATCCCGAACGATACGGTACAGAATACACTCCCGGAAGGATCCTCCGGAACATCCGGCGACCATTACCCGGATTTCAGGAGTACCCTGCTCTGGAATCCTGGTGCCAGCGTAACCGGCAGGGAAATACTGGTTGTTGAATTTCCGGCATCCCGGCTTACAGGCAGGTTTGCCGTAAAAGTCCGCGGAATAACAGGGCAGGGTCATCCCCTGCGAGCTGAAACTTTCTTCGAAGTCAAATAATATACGATGATGAAAAGTCTATACCTTATATTAATGTTTTCCCTGGGTTTTTGCGGGGCATATTCGCAGCAATCCGGTTGTGCCTGCCCGAATGACGATGATTATGAGATCCGGCTCCAGGAGAGTCTCATGGGATTTGCATACCGCAATCCGGTAGAGGGGTATACCGGCAGGCAATATTTCAATAACTGGGCCCTGGGTGAGGTCAGGATGATTAACGGGGATATGATCCGTAATATTTTCCTGCAGTATGACACTTACATGGATGAATTGTTGTGGTTAAGACAGTCTGACTTGAAAACAGGCATTATAAACAAAGGAGATGTTGCAGGTTTCCGGTTGTCCAATAACATAAACGAGCCGTCGATGACATTTATCAAAAAGAATATTACGCTGCCTTTCATTGGTTCAAAGGATGCATATCTTCAGGTACTTGTGAAGGGTGATCCGGCTCTGTATGCTTACCGGAATGCAACTACCACTACTACGGATTACAGACTGATAGACAATGGAAAATATCTGATCAGCGTTGCCGGGAACGACTATTTTGTCAGGCTCAGAAGAAACAGCCTGCTGGATATACCCGTAATTCCGGGAACTGAAATGAAAGCCATACTGCGCTCAAACAGGATCGCGATCAGGAACAACGAACACGAACTTATCCGGGCCATCAGCCTATACAATCTTTCACATAAATAGATGCCTGTAATGCTGAACCTTGGCGAAGCATCCGTCGGGAATAAGGATGCATCGCTTCGTTCAGCATGACAAAACACTACCGGTTTAAACGAGGATATTGGTAGTAAGGTTGGTGACGCTTGTTTTTATGGCATCAAACGGTTTTCCATCCTTGGTGCTGTCCTGTTCCACAACCATGTATTTCATACCTGCAACATCTTTGGCTGCCAGGATGTACTTGAAATCTATCACGCCGGCACCCACGGGGGCGAAATCGGTCACGCCATCGGTAGTAAAAAACGGAGGTTCATGGGTGAACATATCCTTCATGTGGAAAAGCTGGAACCTGTTGGGGTATATGTTGAAAATTTCAACAGGGTTCTGTCCTGCCTTGGTTGTCCAAAAAAGGTCCAGCTCCAGTGTAACGAGTTCCTTGTCGAGTTCGGCCATAATAACATCGTAGAAGGGGATCTTGCCTTCCACGGATGCAAATTCGAAATTGTGGTTGTGGTATCCGAACTGGATACCGGATTCCTTCATAATTCCGCCCACCTTGTTCCATTCGGCAACCATTTTATGATAGCTGGCGAGGGTTTTGCGGGCTTCGGGAACCACCCAGGGCTGAATGCAGTACTTTACGCCAAGTTTTGCATGATCTTCGGCCATTTTCCTGGCGTTTTCCAAAGTAATACCCTTGTCTTCAACCTGAGTATGGCTGCTTATGATTTCCATCCCCAGGTCATTAACCAGTTTCTTAAATTCGACCGGTTCGTATCCGTAAAACTTGCCTTCGGCATAACCGGCAAGTTCAAGGTATTTGAAGCCGATGTCGGAAACCTGTTTCAACGATCCGGGAACATCCGTAGTCATGGCATCACGGATGGTGTATAACTGAAGCGCCAGACCAAAAGATTTGGGATCAACGGGTGGCGGAGGAGGAGGCGGAACCGGGGCAGTTTTGCATGCGTACTGCGACAGGACAATTGCTCCGAGCGCACCAGCCGCGGACACTTTCAGGAAATCCCTTCTTGAATTTTTTGTTTTCATGATCAGTATGTTGGTTTGTTTATTAAGTTGGTTAATACAAACAGATAATAAAAATAGTATAAAACATTCAAATACCCATCATGCTCCCGGTATATATTCACAAAAACACTTAGGAATACAAGGAGGTGACTGATGAAGAGAATTACCGGGACCTGGTAAAAATCGTGAAATATTTTTGAGACACTTGTTGCTTTTGATAAAAAAACATCTACCTTTGCAAGCCGAAAAATAAGAAAATATACAAAAACAGCATAGATGCCAACGATTCAACAATTAGTAAGAAAAGGCAGAGCTACCATAAATGAAAAGAGCAAAGCTCCGGCTCTAAATGCTTGTCCGCAAAAGCGCGGGGTATGTACGCGTGTATATACAACCACGCCTAAAAAGCCCAATTCAGCTATGCGTAAAGTTGCCAGGGTAAGGCTTCAGCATGGAATTGAAGTTACGGCATATATTCCCGGTGAAGGACATAACCTGCAGGAGCACTCGATTGTTATGATCCGTGGTGGCAGGGTGAAGGATTTACCGGGCGTTCGTTACCACATTATAAGGGGAGCTCTTGACACATCGGGTGTTGAAGGTCGTAACCAACGGCGTTCGAAGTATGGCACAAAAAGACCTAAAAAGTAATTTGTTTTTGAATAGACCACATCATGAGAAAGTCTAAACCAAAAAAAAGAATAATGTTACCGGATCCGAAGTACAATGATCCATTGGTAACCCGTTTCGTGAATAACCTGATGACCAGGGGCAAGAAAAGTACGGCCTACGATGTATTTTATGAGGCTCTCGACCTGGTTAGCAAGCGTGCCAAAGATATTGAAGGATCTCCGCTGGACATCTGGAAAAAAGCATTGGAGAACATTACGCCCCAGGTTGAAGTAAAAAGCCGCAGGGTAGGTGGGGCAACCTTTCAGGTTCCCACTGAGATACGGCCCGATCGTAAGATTTCAATCAGCATGAAAAACCTGATCCTTTATTCAAAAAAGAGAGCAGGCAATTCAATGAGCGATAAACTTGCAGCTGAGATTCTCGCAGCTTTTAAGGAAGAAGGTGCGGCCTATAAAAAGAAAGAAGATACACATAAAATGGCAGAAGCTAATAAGGCATTTGCGCACTTCAGGTTTTAAAGATATTTGACATTGCGGTTATTATTGCCTATAGTTACACTAGCTGATAATTAGTGCTTTATGAATTTTGATCTGAATTATACCAGAAATATCGGGATTATGGCCCATATAGACGCCGGTAAGACTACCACTACCGAGCGCATCCTGTTCTATACTGGTATGGTTCACCGGATGGGTGAAGTGCACGACGGTACAGCCACTATGGACTGGATGGTGCAGGAACAGGAGAGAGGGATAACAATTACCGCAGCATCTACTACAACATTCTGGAATTACAAGGACCAGGATTACAAAATCAACATCATCGATACTCCCGGGCACGTTGACTTCACAGTTGAAGTAGAGCGTTCGTTGCGCATACTTGACGGGGCTATTGCAGTGTTTTGTGCAGTGGGAGGCGTTCAGCCCCAGTCTGAAACGGTTTGGCGCCAGGCCGACAAATACAATGTTCCAAGGTTAGCGTTTATCAATAAGATGGACCGCGTGGGAGCCGATTTCTTTGGTGTTGTAAAACAGATAAAGGACAAGCTCGGATCAAATCCGGTTCCCATGCAGATCCCTATCGGTGCGGAAGATAATTTTGCCGGACTGGTTGATCTTATTGAACGCCGCGCTATTGTTTGGAAACCGGATGAAAAGCTGGTTATGCGGTATGAATACACCGATATACCTGAGGACATGGTGGAGCTTGTTGAAGAATGGCGTGAGAAGCTGATCGAGGCAGTTTGTGAGACCGATGATGATCTGCTGGAAAGATTTTTTGAAGACCGCACAGCCATCACCGTGGAAGAATTTATGGAACACACGCGCAATGCAGTTATTGAAAGACGCATTGTTCCGGTTTTGTGCGGAGCTTCCTTTAAAAACAAGGGTATACAACGTCTGCTTGATTCAATCTGCGCCGTGTTGCCCAGTCCGCTTGACAAAGGTGTTGTCAACGGAATTAATCCCTATACCGATAAGCAGGAAGAACGCAAGGCCGAAGAGACCGAACCACTTGCTGCCCTGGCATTCAAAATTGCCACGGATCCTTATGTCGGCAGGCTCACCTATGTACGCGTTTATTCCGGCGCCATTGATGCCGGTATGAGCGTGCTGAACCCGCGAACCGGGAAAAAAGAGCGGATCAACCGGTTGTACCAGATGCATGCAAATAAGCAAAATCCACGTGACCGTATTGAGGCAGGAGATATTTGTGGTGTTGTAGGATTGAAAGAGGTGGTTACCGGCGATACGTTATGTGACATCAAGCATCCCATTTTTCTTGAAACCATGACCTTTCCCGAGCCGGTGATCGGTGTGGCCATCGAGCCAAAAACCCAGGCGGATATCGACAAGCTGGGCATGGCCCTGAACAAACTGGCAGAAGAGGACCCCACTTTCAAGGTAAAGATTGACGAGGATTCGGGCCAGACCATTATCAGCGGTATGGGAGAACTGCACCTCGAGATTTTGCTGGACAGGCTGAAACGGGAATTTAATGTTGAATGCAACCAGGGTGCACCCCAGGTAGCCTATAAAGAGGCTCTTGTTACAGCTGTAAAACACAGGGAAACCTTTAAAAAACAAACCGGCGGCAGGGGAAAATTTGCCGATATTGTATTTGAAATTGCCCCGGCTGATAGGAGTGTTACGGGACTTGAATTTGTTGATGAAGTAAAAGGTGGAAACGTACCGCGTGAATATATTCCTTCTGTTGAAAAAGGATTTCGGGAAGCCATTAAAAATGGTATAATGGCCGGATTTCCCCTGGTGAACCTTAAGGTGACCCTCAGGGACGGATCGTTCCACCCGGTGGATTCCGATTCGCTGGCTTTTGAAATTGCTGCCAAACAGGGTTTCAAGCATGCCATGAAAAAAGGAAAAAATGTACTCCTCGAGCCAATTATGAAGGTGGAGGTAGTAACTCCGGAAGAGAATATGGGTGATGTGATCGGTGACTTTAACCGCAGGCGCGGACAGATAACCGGCATGGAATCACAAAACAAAGCCCGTATAGTTCTCGCCAATGTTCCCCTTGCCGAGATGTTCGGATACGTTACGGTGCTCCGTACGCTGTCGTCAGGCCGGGCAACATCAACCATGGAGTTTTCACATTTTGAGGAAGTGCCTCCCGCCATTTCAACCGAAGTAATTGAGAAAGTAACCGGAACAAAACTAGTTGTATAATCGAATTTAAGACCAAATACATGAGCCAGAAGATTAGAATTAAGCTTAAATCGTATGATCATAATCTGGTGGACAAATCAGCCGAGAAGATAGTCAAAACGGTGAAGTCCACAGGTGCGGTGGTTAGCGGGCCAATTCCCCTTCCTACACACAAAAGGATCTTTACCGTACTGCGGTCACCTTTTGTAAATAAGAAATCAAGAGAGCAGTTTCAACTGTCATCACACAAGCGTTTGCTGGACATATACAGTTCAACGCCCAAGACCATTGATGCGTTGATGAAACTGGAGTTGCCCAGTGGTGTTGAAGTTGAAATTAAAGTCTGAAACAATTAACTTGTTTAGAAATGCCAGGATTAATTGGAAAAAAGGTCGGAATGACCTCGGTATTTGATGAGAGCGGAAGTAATGTTCCCTGTACTGTAATCGAGGTAGGTCCCTGTGTGATCACACAGATAAAGACCATAGAAAGCGACGGTTATAAATCCGTACAGCTTTCATTTGATGAAAAAAAGGAAAAGAACACCACGAAGGCGATGAAAGGCCATTTCAAAAAGGCCAACACCACGCCAAAATATAAGGTGGTTGAACTGAGGGGTTTCATACGCGACTGGAAAGTGGGCGATGTGATCACCGTGGACTATTTTAAGGATGATCCCTGGCTCGATGTTACCGCAGTTTCGAAGGGTAAGGGTTTCCAGGGTGTTGTAACGCGTCATGGCTTTAGCGGGATTGGTGATTCAACCCATGGTCAGCACGACCGTTCTAGAGCTCCGGGTTCGCTGGGTGGTTCATCCTGGCCGTCACGCGTGTTTAAAGGCATGCATATGGCAGGGCAGACCGGCAATAAAAATATAAAAGTACTTAACCTCAAGGTGGTTAAAATAATTTCCGAGAATAACCTTTTGTTATTAAAAGGTTCGGTCCCGGGATCAAAAGGATCTTATGTAATTGTTGAAAGTCCGGATAGGACATAATAAACTGTGAACGATGGAACTAGCAGTAATTGACAAAGCAGGAAAGGAAACTGGACGGAAGGTTCAGCTCATGGATACTATTTTCTCCATCGAGCCCAATGACCACGCCATTTACCTTGATGTAAAACAGTACCTTGCCAACAAGCGCCAGGGAACGCACAAATCCAAGGAGCGCAATGAAATTGCGGGCAGTACACGTAAGATCAAGAGGCAGAAAGGTACAGGCGGTGCACGGGCCGGTAGTATAAAAAATCCTTTGTTTACCGGAGGAGGCAGGGTATTTGGGCCTCAACCGCGTGACTACCATTTTAAGCTCAATAAAAAGGTGAAGCTGCTGGCACGTAAATCAGCGCTTACTTATAAGGCAAGGAACAATGAGATCATGGTGCTGGAGGATTTTAGCCTGGAAACACCAAAGACAAAGGACTATATTGCTATTCTCAGCAATCTGAAAATAGACGGTAAAAAGTCGCTCGTAGTTCTGAATGAACCGAATAAAAATATATATTTGTCGTCCCGGAATCTGAGCGGCACAAGAGTAGTAAGTATATCAGAATTAACAACTTACGATATCCTGAATAGCGCTTCTCTTGTATTTGTGGAGAGTTCGCTCGACAATTTTCAGAAAAATCTGTAACCTTCTAATATAGTAGTAATGGATATTATAGTAAGGCCCGTTGTAACAGAGAAGATGAATGCCCAGACCGAAGGTCTGAAAAAGTACGGCTTCATCGTCGATAAAAAGGCCAACAAAGTACAGATAAAACGAGCCGTGGAAAATCTTTATGGCGTTACGGTAGAGACGGTGAATACCATGTATTATGCCGGTAAACGCAAATCGAGATTTACCACCACCGGTTTAGTATCGGGCAGGCGGAATGCCTTTAAGAAGGCTGTTATTACATTAAAAGAAGGCGACATTATTGATTTTTATAGCAATATCTAATTTTATATTATGGCTGTAAGAAAATTAAAACCTGTAACTCCGGGCCAGCGACACAGAGTTGTTGCTTCCTTTGACGATGTTACAAGCTCAACACCCGAGAAAGCGTTATTGCGGCCCTTGCAGAAAACTGGGGGTAGGAACGGTGACGGAAAAATGACCATGCGGTATATTGGTGGAGGCCATAAAAGGATGTACCGTATAATTGATTTCATCCGCAACAAGGATAACATGGCTGCCACGGTAAGGACCATCGAGTATGACCCTAACCGTTCGGCACGTATTGCCCTGGTTCTTTATGAAGATGGTGAAAAGCGGTATATCATTGCTCCCAGCGGATTAAAAGTAGGACAGTTGGTACGATCGGGTTCCGGAGTGGCGCCTGAGATAGGTAATTGCCTGACGCTTGCTGAGATCCCGCTCGGAACGCTTGTTCACAACATCGAACTTCAGCCGGGTAAGGGGGGTGCACTTGCACGTAGTGCAGGATCGTATGCCCAGTTGACATCGCGCGATGGAAAGTATGCTATAATAAAGCTTCCTTCCGGTGAATCGCGGATGATACTTACCACTTGCAGGGCTACCATTGGTACCGTTTCAAATCCCGATCACGGTCTTGAGCGTTCCGGTAAGGCTGGCCGGTCAAGGTGGTTGGGTCGCAGACCCAGGGTCCGCGGTGTTGTTATGAATCCGGTTGACCATCCGATGGGAGGAGGCGAAGGCCGTGCTTCCGGAGGCCATCCGAGATCACGTAAGGGATTGTATGCTAAGGGTATGAAGACACGCCGGAAGAAGAATCCCACTAGCAAGTTTATTATCGAACGCAGGAAAAAATAATTGACTTTATACTATGAGCAGGTCATTAAAGAAAGGTCCCTTCATCGAATTCAAGCTCGAAAAACGCGTACTTGAGATGAATAAAGCCGGGAAAAAATCGGTTATTAAAACCTGGTCCAGGCGGTCACTGATTTCACCCGATTTTGTCGGGCACACGATAGCGGTATATAACGGGAATAAATTCATCCCGGTGTATGTAACCGAGAACATGGTAGGGCATCGCCTGGGTGAGTTTTCGCCCACCCGTACCTTCAGGGGACATGCAGGCAGACAAAAGGACTAGAAAAGAACAAATCCATTAAAACAGATAACAATGGGTGCACGAAAGCGAATTGCAGCTGAACAACGAAAAGAAGAAAAGAAGAATCTGGCCACGGCGATGTTAAGCCGCTGTCCGAGTTCTCCGCGGAAAATGAGACTGGTTGTTGATATGATCCGGGGAGTTGAGGTTAACAGGGCGCTGGATATTCTCAGGTTTAGCACGAAAGAGGCCTCAAAAAAAGTTGAAAAGCTTTTACTTTCAGCCATTTCAAACTGGCAGAAAAAGAATGAAGATGTCCGGATTGAGAAGTCAAACCTTTATGTAAAAGAGGTTTTTGTTGATGGTGGCCGCATGCTTAAAAGGCTGCGTCCGGCTCCTCAGGGTAGAGGTTACAGGGTTAGAAAACGTTCCAATCATGTGACCATTATTGTGGATAGCCGTGCAAATATTCAGGAACAAGTCGTAAGTCATACAAATTAATATTAATGGGACAAAAAGTAAATCCTATAAGTAATCGCCTGGGAATCATAAAAGGTTGGGATTCCAACTGGTATGGCGGCAAAAATTATTCCGATAAGCTGGTTGAGGATTACAAGATCAGGGAGTATCTCAGTGCCAGGTTGGCCAAGGCCAGCATCTCAAAAATCATCATTGAGCGGACCCTGAAGCTTATCACCGTAACTGTTAATACAGCCCGGCCCGGTATTATTATCGGCAAAGGCGGACAGGAAGTTGACAAGCTAAAGGAAGAGTTGAAGAAAATTACCAGCAAGGAGGTTCAGATCAATATTTTTGAAGTGAAGAGACCTGAGCTTGATGCGGTGATCGTTGCCAACAACATTGCCAGGCAGATTGAAGGTCCATTGCTTCCACCATCCGCATGGGTGCCGAAGGAATCAAGTGTCAGGTTTCCGGACGTTTGGGCGGTGCTGAAATGGCCCGTACCGAAATGATCAAGGAAGGACGTATTCCCCTGCATACATTCCGGGCCGATATCGACTATGCGTTGGGTGAAGCCCTGACAAAAGTAGGACTCATCGGCGTAAAGGTATGGATCTGCAAAGGGGAGATTTTTGGAAAACGTGACCTTGCCCCGAACATTGGTGCAAAATCGGCAAAACCAAAGAGTAATTTTAAAAAACGCAGAAAGTAACTGTAACACGCTTTAACTGAACAATATTATGTTACAACCGAAGAAAACCAAGTACAGGAGGCAACAAAAGGGCAGGATGAAAGGGAATGCCCAGCGTGGACATGACCTGGCATTCGGATCATTTGGGATCAAAGCGATGGATAAAGCCTGGATCACCGGAAGGCAGATTGAGGCAGCCCGTCAGGCCGTTACACGTTTCATGAAACGTGAAGGCCAGATCTGGATACGGATCTTTCCCGATAAGCCGATCACCAAAAAGCCTGCTGAAGTTCGTATGGGTAAAGGTAAAGGAGCTCCTGAAGGATTTGTCGCACCGGTTACTCCCGGTCGTATTCTGATTGAAGCCGAAGGTGTGCCTTTTGAAGTGGCCAAGGAAGCATTGCGACTGGCCGCGCAGAAGTTGCCCATTGCAACCAAGTTCATCGTCAGAAGGGATTATGTTGAAACAAATTTGTAAGTTCATGAAGACTACCGAGATAAGAGAATTGTCCGTTAAAGAGATTGAAGAACGGATTGAAAATGAGAAAAATCTCATTTTCCGGCAGAAAATGAACCATGCCATTTCTCCGATGGATAACCCGATGAAAATCCGGGAAACCAGGAGAAACATTGCCAGGCTGGAGACCATACTTCGTCAGAAAAAGAATGAAGTCTAGAAAAAGGTTAAATTGAATTCAATGGAAAACAGAAATCTAAGGAAAGAAAGGATCGGGATTGTTGTTAGCAACAAGATGAACAAAACCATCGTGGTAGCTGAGAAAAGAAAGTTCAAGCATGCCATTTATGGAAAATTCATCAACCGTACTACAAAATTCATGGCACATGACGAAGCCAACAATTGCAATATCGGCGATGTTGTGAAGATCATGGAAAGCCGGCCACTGAGTAAAAATAAGTCCTGGAGAGTAGTTGAAATTATCGAAAGAGCTAAATAACTATGATACAGCAAGAAAGCAGATTAACGGTTGCGGATAACAGCGGGGCAAAAGAGGTTCTTTGTATCCGGGTGCTTGGCGGTACAGCCAGAAGGTATGCTTCTGTCGGAGACAAAATTGTTGTGACCGTAAAGACCGCACTACCAGCAAGCGAAGTTAAAAAAGGAACCGTTAGCAAGGCGGTTATTGTCAGGACCAAAAAGGAAATACGCCGTAATGACGGATCGTACATCCGTTTTGATGACAATGCCTGTGTATTGCTCACAAATGTGGATGAAATCAGGGGAACCCGTATTTTCGGTCCGGTTGCCCGTGAATTGCGTGACAAGTATATGAAAATTGTATCACTTGCGCCTGAAGTGTTATAATACATTAAAAATAAATTCAATGCAGAAGAAATTACATATCAAGAAGGGCGATACGGTTTATGTGAATGCCGGCGAAAATAAAGGCCAGCAAGGCAGGATTCTGGAAGTGATCAGAAAGGATGAGCGGGCTATTGTTGAAGGCATCAACCTGGTAAGCAAGCACACCAAGCCCAATGCCAAAAGTCCACAGGGCGGGATAATCAAAAAGGAGGCTCCTGTTCACATTTCAAATCTCATGCTTATTGATCCCTCATCAGGGAAACCAACACGCATAGGACGCAGATCTACCGGAGACAGCCGGCTTGTCAGATATTCTAAAAAATCAGGGGAGGAGATTAAATAATGGCCCATACACCCAACCTCAGGAAAAAATACCGGGAAGAGATAATCCCGGCGCTCACCAAGGAGTTTGGTTACCATACAATAATGCAGGTGCCCAAACTGGAAAAGATCGTGATCAATCAGGGAGTCGGACAGGCAGTAACCGACAAGAAAATTGTTGATACAGCACAGGAAGAGCTCACCATGATCACGGGCCAGAAGGCTTTCCAGACTATGTCGCGCAAAGATATCTCCAATTTCAAGCTCAGGAGGAAAATGCCGATCGGTGTAAAGGTCACCCTTCGCCGGGATACCATGTTTGAGTTTCTGGAAAGGCTTGTAAGTGTTGCATTGCCTAGGATACGAGACTTCAAGGGGATCAACTCCAAATTCGACGGACGTGGGAATTATACCCTTGGGATTTCCGAGCAGATCATCTTCCCGGAGATTGATATTGACAAAATAAACAAGATACTGGGTATGGAAATAACCTTTGTAACATCTGCCACATCAGATGAGGAAGCTTTCGCATTGTTGCGTGAATTTGGTTTACCATTTAAAAATATCAAAAAGAATTAGTTATTATGGCTAAAGAATCATTGAAAGCCCGCGAGGAAAAGCGCAGAAAAATGGTTGATAAGTTCGCCGAGAAAAGAGCGAAATTAAAAGCCGAAGGTGATTTTGTGGAACTGAGCCGCTTGCCCAGAAATTCAAATCCCATCCGCTTGCATAACCGCTGCAAACTAACCGGGAGACCGAAAGGATATATGCGCCAGTTTGGCATCAGCAGGATCGCTTTCAGGGAACTTGCTTCCAAGGGATTAATTCCGGGAGTTAAAAAGGCCAGTTGGTAATATCAGGTAAATCATGAGAAAAAATTAAGAAAATGACAGATCCGATAGCAGATTATTTAACCCGATTGAGGAATGCGATTTCCGCCCGTCACAAAGTGGTTGAGATTCCTTCTTCCAATCTGAAAAGGAATATAACCAAGATATTGTTTGACAAGGGTTATATACTGAATTACAAATTTGTTGATGATGCATTACAGGGTACCATTAAAATAGCTTTGAAATATCACCCCGAAACCAAGCAGCCAGCCATCCGTTTGCTTAAACGGATCAGCTCGCCCGGTTTGCGGAAATATGTGAATTCCGAGAAGCTTCCCAGGGTGCTCAATGGTCTCGGCATTGCGATCGTCTCCACCTCAAAGGGTTTGATGACCGATAAGGAAGCCAGGAACCTGAAAGTGGGCGGCGAAATTTTGTGTTACGTATATTAACGGAGGAACAGCAGATGTCACGAATAGGAAAACTCCCGATCAAAATGCCCCAGGGCGTGAGCTTAACGGTTAATCCCGACAACTCGGTAAACGTTAAAGGTCCCAAGGGTGAACTTCAGCAAAAGGTGAATCCTGATATCAGGGTTGAGATAAAGGACGGCGAGGTTATCATTACCCGGCCTACCGAGCAGAAACGGCATAAAGCACTGCATGGATTATACCGCTCCCTTATTAATAATATGGTACATGGTGTTTCCACAGGCTATAAAATTGAAATGGAAGTAGTTGGCGTTGGTTATAAGGCTGAAGCCAAGGGACAGATCCTTGAGCTCAGTTTGGGATATTCTCATGATATCCATTTTCAGATACCGGATGATGTAAAGGTGGAAACCAAAACCGAAAGGAGAAGCAACCCCGTCATTACGCTTACCAGTACCAACAAACAGCTGATCGGACAGATCGCGGCAAAAATTCGCTCATTCCGTGCACCTGAGCCTTATAAAGGCAAGGGTATTAAATTCGTGGGTGAGCAACTCAGGAAAAAAGCCGGCAAATCGGCAACAGCCAAAT
>Ga0209751_10001507_pt1 | contig 23888 bp, 27 predicted proteins | sample RifCSP13_1_FD_184019 | JGI IMG/M metagenome (GOLD analysis project Ga0209751, IMG submission 184019) | Soil microbial communities from Rifle, Colorado - Rifle CSP2_sed 13_1 (SPAdes) (version 2) | ecosystem: Environmental > Terrestrial > Deep subsurface > Rock core/Sediment | place: Rifle...
AATACCAAAAGAGCTCATGGAGGCTATGGAATGAAAGGCAGAACACCACAACAGGCAGTTGAAGACTGGATACTTACAGGTAGTCACAACCAACTACCAGATGTCAACGAAACCCTGATACTGTACATAGTTTGCTATTTTGATTGATAGGTGCTATAATTCACTTTAACAACGCAGATTGAAGGAATGCATCTGCTTAAATTTAATTCAATTTTGAGTTTTTGAGGATAAAGGATACCCCAACTTTAGTTACTTAATTTTTTCAGTATCTTAATTCTTCTATTCATCATTCGTAACTTATTTAGGCAGTTTTATTCCCTCAACCAAAATGTACAAAAGATATCGTCACCGTAACAACGGACAGGGTGGCGGAAGAAGATTTAATGGCAATAGATTTTCTTCCAAATTCAGAAAATCTGACGCAGAAATAGTGAGAGCTATTCAGGCTGTCCGGATTTCTGATGGTGAACCTGGGGATCTCCAAAATGAGACCTACGTTGCCCAAAATAATTTCGAAAGTTTTCCTATTTCACCCAGATTAAAGAAAAATATTTTCTATAAGAAATATTCGTTTCCGACCCCGATTCAGGACCGGGTAATTCCTGCAATTCTGGAAAATAAAGATATTATCGGCATAGCAAATACGGGTACAGGTAAAACCGCCGCCTTTCTTATTCCTCTTATCGAAAAGGTCCTGAGAAACCGTGAAGAACGAGTGCTTATTCTTACCCCGACGCGCGAATTAGCCATGCAGATTAGCGACGAGCTTTACGGTTTTGCCTATGGAATGGAAGTTGGTTGGGCCCTCTGCATAGGCGGTACCAATATTCAAACTCAAAGTAGGAATTTAAAAAAACACCCCCATTTTGTTGTCGGAACCCCGGGGAGACTAAAAGATTTAGCCCAAAAGGGAGAATTAATTCTGTCGGAATTTACTGCCGTAGTACTGGATGAGGCAGACAGAATGGTTGATATAGGATTTCTGGAAGACATTAAGTACTTTATAGAAAGGCTTCCCGTAAAGCGCCAGTCACTTTTTTTCTCTGCGACAATTCCTCCCAAAGTTAACCAGATATTGAAGACATTTGTAAAAGATCCTATTACCGTATCTGTAAAAGTTCGCGATTCGATAGCAAACATCAGACAGGATATTATTAAGATTAATGGGAATATAACTAAAGTTGACCGACTGCACGATTTATTAATTCAGGAAGAATTCGAGAAAGTTCTTATTTTCGGCCGCACCAAATGGGGTGTTCAGAAACTGTCAAACGAGCTTGTAGGGAGGGGATTTAATGCAGCCGCTATTCACGGAAATAAAACCCAAAACCAAAGACAAAAAGTATTGGACGATTTCAAAAATAATAAGATTAATATACTGCTGGCTACCGACGTTGCTTCGAGGGGAATAGACGTCCAGGATATAAGCCACGTTATTAATTACGATTTACCGGTTTCGTATGAAGACTACATTCATCGTATCGGTAGAACAGGCAGAGCCAATAAAAAGGGTGTCGCTCTGACATTTGTAGAAAATTAACTTTTAAAGATGCCGTGTTTTAATTTTTGAGCATCGCTTTTATAGCAGATCTCGAGAAAACTCTGGGTTCTTAGCCCAGAGATGAATAGAGCTCTGATATGTTATTCTCTTTTGGAAGAGAAATCGCGCCTTTAGTGCGGGGAGAATGTCATAAGTTTTGGGTATTAGTATCAGTCTTATATGTATAAACTTTCTCCTTCGGACTTTGTCCTTCGGTCTAGCTCAGGACGTCGTCCGAAGGTATATTATTAATATGTACAAATTATCTCCATCGGACTTCGCCTATCTTTATGAAGAGTGCAAACTTTGCTATTGGCTTAAGGTTAAAAAAGGGATTTATCAGCCCAGCATGCCGATGCCCGGCGTCTTTTCGGCGATAAATACCAGGATTCAGTCAAATCTTGTCGGAAAAAATTTAAAATCCTTATCCAAAGGCCTTCCCGACGGAGTGGTTGATTCTCAGGAGGGCTGGGTAGAATCTAAAACGGTTCCGGGGACGAGCGTTTTTATAAAAGGGAAATATGACCTTTTGGTAAAATTGCCTGATTCCAGCCATCTTCTGGTGGATCTTAAAATCAGCGTTCCCAACGATGATAAAATCGAAAAATATAAAACCCAGCTCGGTGCTTATAAATTTGCTTTGGAAAATCCGGCAAGAGGAAACGCAGTAAAAACTACCAGACTCGGACTTTTAATATTTTACCCCGAGAGCGCAATTTTTAAAGAAAACGAAGCGCTTTTGAGTTTTCCTCCCAAATGGCTCGAAATTCCCGTTGATGAAAAGGGTTTTTTAGAATTTTCCGCCGAGGTTGATAAACTTATATCCGACCGAGCACCTGCCGAAAGTAAAACCTGCAAATGGTGCCAGTACAGGCACGTAGGGGAGGAGCTGAGTCATTTGGTGAGTGAAGTAGAGCAGGAAGAGATTCCGTTTTAAGTGGGGACTTTTAGCTAATCAAGAAGAGTTTGTATGAGCGGCAAGAAAAATTGGTCTTTTGATGTTACTAAGAATTCGATTTCCCTCGATTTGGAAGAAGGAGTTTTTACCTGGGATGATCCCAAGAAAATTGCCAAGTCTCTGAAATTTTCAGCTGAGAACTCTGTCAGGAAAAAAGCAAGAACCGCCTTTCAATCGGCCATGAGCATGCTCAACTTCTATATTAATAGAGCAGGCAGCAAACCTGACCCCAAACAAAAACACATTCTCGAACAGGCAAAGCTAGAATTAAGGAAGGTCTTTTGTAAAACTTGATCTATTTTTTCTTTTTAGTCTAACATTGTAGTACCGTAAGATTCTTGCAAGGCCTTTTCGAGAAAATCATCTGCTTTTTTCCTAGTTCCTTGGGTAATGAATTTTTTTTCCTCGAGCATAGATAATAACCTGGACGCTAATTTACTGGAATCGGCCTCAATTTGTTTTCGTATTTCTGGAAATTTAAGGCCCATTTCCAGTGGTGATACGAATACGTCACGCTTGTATATTAAATCTTCCCATTCGTGTCCGAGTTCGTGGGTAAATGCTACAAATCTAGTAAGACTACCCAGATCTCCAAAAATGACAAAATTCATATTGCCTACTTGTACGTTAGTTTTTTTAGTCCATTTAATTGAATTGGCGACTTCGTAGGGATTGCCATTAGATACTTGGTAAAAAACGCCGGTTGAGGAAACTGAGTCCCTTGTTTCTGTCTTACCTTCCAATTTTAACCCTAATCTTCTATTTGCATTAGTATTGGCGTTGAAAATAAACTCAGTTCGGCCAGGTGCAAGATCACGAAGTCTTACAGCTTGTCCAGTTTGATTTACAAAAATTACATCGCGGACACTAAAGGCAGCGTCATTGTAAAAGTAAGCCTCTGAGAAATGGGGATCGATTAGTATTTTTGCAGTGAGGTCAATCTCTGGTATGTGGGTTGAAACGACGATGACATTTTGATCGTTTGTATAGCTGAAACTCTCCACACTCGGCTGCATCAAATCTGCTGCCGACCACTCGCTACTTGAGTACAAAGAATCAAGAGCCCGGCTTACCCTTTGGGCTACTTTTAATGTGGTCGCATCTTGGGAAAACCGATTTTGTTCGATAGCTTCGTAAAGTTCTTTATTCGTTGATGACACGGCTTCTTTGAAAGAACTATAAATTACTACTTCTTTTTTGGGATTTCGCGGCGCATCGATTAACCTTTGTCTTTGTTCTGCCACGATTGGTAACCAGAACTCAGACGCATTAATCAAACTATAGATTCCTCCTCGAGTTTCCTGATCTTTTGGCGGGATTATTTCCTTTACTTTATCGTGTAGATCTTTCAACCTTGTAAGAAATGCTTCTAACTTTTCTACAGTTTTATTTGTTGGAAGGAAATACAAGCCGGATTCATGAGTAAGGTCCGCTTCTGCCCAGCTAACTTTTCCGTCTCCATCAACGATTATCATATTTGATATATCTGCGCTTAGTGTTGATTCAAGAAGGCGAAGTCGCATTGCGGAGGCAACTAGACCTGAGAGTATAGTTTTTTGTCGGGCTTCTAGGTATGCCTCTTGGGATTGGTTGGTATAGTCTTCTACAGCTTTTGTAATGCGTTGGCTAATTTCGTCGGTTAAGTATTGAGAAGGAATTGCTTTACGAAGTTTATCGATTTTTGAAATTCTTTCAGATAGCTTTTTTGCAATTTCGTCAATTGATGCAAGACCAGTTTCGTAAAGTTCTGTATTGTGATCAATTTTATCTATAAGCATCCGGTGAAGTTGGGTAGGTGAATAACTATTTATTACATGCTCAGTGTCATAGGGAAATTTCAGCCTATTTCTTTTTTCGTCCCTTTTCTTATCTCGAGAAGGGTGCCTATCGGATTCATTTTCTTCTATATTTTGTTCAAGAATTTTTTCAACAAATTCCGCAACACCCCCTTTTACCCTGTCCGCATGTACCTTTTTAGCCTCTTCAATTTGGTTTGAAGTCTGCGCCCTTTTATCACTTATTTCTTCTTCAGCAGAGTTTACGATAGTCTTTCGTCTAATTTTCCAGCTAAGGTAATATTTAAATCTCTCGGTAAAACTTCCGGGTGGTTTTCCAAGAAAAGGACGGGGATCTTCACCATTCAAAATACGAGTTTTTATTGAGTCTAAGTTATCTAATTCGTTTTGGAACCTTCCAAGTTCTTCTGGAGGTTCAGGAAGTGATAAGGCTATATCATTAGGGTCTTCTTTAGAAATCGTATCAGAGCTTTGTGGTAATAAAGAGGTTACTAGAATTTGATCTAATTTTTCCAAAGTTTGATCGATGACGGAGAATTCATTGCCAACTTCATCTTTAAAGAAAGTAGTTTTTTTGGGTAGATCTTGATCGACTTTGGTTTCGGGATAACCAAGAGGTCCCTCCGGTGAACCTCCTTGAAAAATTATTTCTCCGCCTTTATTTTCGAGTACTAAAAATTTCCCAACATTTTCTTCCATATCAAAAGGGTTGACTACAACTATGGTAACTAGAAACTTGTTCTAAATCTACTTTAAACAATTATCAATTGGGTTTTCATAACCGTGCTAGTTAGTTGGAGTTAGATAGAGTGGGCAGCAAACTTGACCCCAAACAAAAACACATTCTAGAAATGGCAAAAATTGAGTTAAGGAAGGTTCTCGGAAGACTGTAGTATCTAGCTTTTAGGGATTTGCCCCTTGACGCTTTTTCTATTACCGAATTGATATCTATTCATAGCTGCCTCGTCTCTCCGAGCCTTATCCTTTTTAATAAGATCTTCGGTTCGTTTTTGGCAAGCTGAATCCGAACACACACTCTGTGTGGTGGTAACTAAAGAACCATTAACATATTCTTTATATGTTTTAGTAGTTATTCTTTCTTTACCACACTGAAAGCAAATATCCGTCTTTTGAGTTATTGCCATTAATACCTTCTTTGATTGGAGTCTCTTCTTGGCCTTCTATCAAAGCCGCCTCCGCCTCCGCCTCTTCGATCTGAATGAAAATCTCTTGGTGGTCTTTCTTCCATTGGTCTTGCCACGTTAACAACTATCTTTCTACCTTCCAGATCCTTGCCGTTTAAAGTTTCTATCGCTTTATCCGCCTCTTCGTCGTTTTCCATTTCGACGAATCCGAAACCTTTGCTGCGTCCGGAATATCGATCAATTATTAAATTGCACGAACTAACCGTACCAACTTTGGCAAAAAAATCCTTAAGTTGTGTTTCTGTGAGGCTATATGGAAGACCTCCCACAAATAATCTTTTAGACATTAATTATCACCACCCTTATTATTTACAGTGCTGCTTCGTAAGGTTAAAAGATTATTCGCAAACTATGACCCACTAATCTTACCGGGGGAAACAGATATAAAGTATGAGTTATTATAACATACTTAAAGTCTTTTTGTTTAATTTGCCCGCTAATAGTAAAATGGCTTCACAATGTCCTTATCTGTCGGGATAGTGGGTTTAGCCAACGCTGGAAAGTCGACGCTTTTTAACGCGTTAGCATCGCGGCGTTTGGCAGAAACTGCACCGAGGCCGTTTACTACAATTGATCCTCATGAAGCGGTCGTGTCAATAGAGGACGAGGATTTGCACAGGCTTTGTGATTTAATAAAACCCGACAAGTGTGTTCCTGCTACGGTTACTTTTATTGATATTGCAGGGCTGGTCAAAGGAGCCCATAAAGGTGAGGGGTTGGGGAATCAGTTTTTGGCTAAGATTCGTGAAGTTGATGCAATTACCCACGTGGTTCGGGCTTTTGAAGATCCCGGAGTAACCCACCCCCATCCATCTCACACTCCTGGGACAAATGAGCAAGTCATAGAGGACATAGAATTGGTTAATTTGGAGCTGGAACTCGGTGGGGTCGAGAAAAAGCCGACGATTTATGTTTTAAATATCGACGAAGACAAATTTAAGAGCGAGTCAGTTAATCAATTAATCAAGCTGATCGAGGAAAAATTTGGTGGAGAAGTCATATCTGTGGCCGCAAAGGAAGAGGAGGAGATGGTGGATCTTAGCGACGTTGATAAGAAAGAAATGATCGAGTTACTTAATTGGGAAAAGAGTGCTTTAAATCGGTTAATTTTAGAAGCCTATAAACTATTAAATCTGGTTTCTTTCTATACAATAAAGGGTGGGAAAGAAGTCCATGCTTGGAGTTTAAAGAAAGGAGAGGGTGCAATAAAAGCTGCGGAAAGAGTTCATACAGATTTTGCGCAAAAATTTATTAAAGCAGAAGTGATTTCAGTCGAAAAGTTATTAGAGCTTAGAGATCAGTTGAAAGAGCATACTAATATCTGGAATATAGCACGAGAGAGGGGATTAATTAAACTGGAGGGAAAGGATTACGTAGTCGAGGATAAAGATATTATCGAGTTTAAAATCGGAGCCTGATATTAAAAAAAATTAGGTTGCAGAAGTATTATTTTTGTCTTTAAAAAAAAGCTCGCAATTGAGCCAAAGACAAAGGATTTACCTCTGCAACCTTTATTATATTTGAAAGGTTAATGATTTTCCTTTCAGCCGAAACTTGCGTTATTTAGTTAGGACGCCGTTTGACAGATTCGACAACAGCGCCTATAACTACTCCTACCAAAATCCCGGTAGCTGGAAAAACAAACAAGGCGGCACAGATTGTTAATAAAACTGTTACAAAGCGTGAGCCGATTGCGATATCCTCATTTGAGGGAATATATGACCAACCAAGTGATCTACTAACCCGTACAAAAATGAGGAACAAGATAAACCCCACTAGGCCCCTAGGGCTACTCCAACCGCTACTTCTTTTGACGAACTTCCATAGCTAGTTCGAAAATATTATCCACAGAACTAAGCCGATTACGGAAAGTAGGCAAACAAAAGGTCCAAATGCGAGGGCTAAAAGAATTACCGTATCGATAAATTTTTCGATACCACTTAGGGGTCGATCGGGTTGGTTCCCATTGAGTGTTTCCGGTTCCTCAGACTCCAATTGGCTTTCATCCTCTCGTGGGTTAATATACTCTGGTTTAGTTCTACTGCCTCCGAACATTTCACACCTCCGTGAACAGACTAGTTTATAAAATAATTAGGTTGCAGAAGTAGTATTTTAGTCTTTTTGGTTAGCCGCTAAGAGGCTAAAGACAAATGGTTTTACACTCCTGCAACCATAATTACTAACTTGTTATCTTTTTCTTTCTTTTAAGATACTTATCAAGTGGGTCGATTACCACAAAACTTGAAACTAACATGATGAGCGGATATCCGACGAATATCGTCATAAGGATTGTCCACACGATGTGAAGTTTTACAACAGCAATCCCGATGTAAAAAGGGATTACCAGGGCCAACACCCAAAAAAGTAAACCAATATAGTATGCTAATGGTTCTAATGGTTGTGATTCTACTTTGGTTTCCTCAGGCGTGTTGGTTTCACTAGACGGTTCGAAAGACCTAGAGTAAGATGGTTCACTGTCAGGCTCACCGTAATCGTGATCGTCCCAGGGCATTCCCGAGGGGTCAAAGCGTCCTCCACCACGATCAAACATTTCACACCTCCTATCTTACGTATCGGAATGCGACTAAAATGATCAGTGCTATCGAAACGATCGGTGTTAAGCAAATTGCCCACCAGGGTAAGTTCAAAACGTTAGCAATTTCGAGAACTAGTACTGTAGCATTTAGTAAGACAATTGTTGCTAAAAGTATAGCTACTGATCTTAAAGAAGTGGATCGTTCGATGGAAGTTTTATCGATCTTACTTCTATTTCTGGTCGAGGTAGTAAACAACCTCGCTAACATCACACCGATCAAAAAGGATCCTATGATGAAAATAATTGGCCAATAGTTATCCATTTCACACCTCCATTTTCTAGTCTTGGGGATCGCCAAATTGATTCTTGTCGTGGATTGCGCTGTAAATAAGAACAGCGACTATAAGTGAAACTAAAATGTAGGTTATGCCTAGAATGGGTCCGTTAAAAGGACCGGATCCGGTTGTTAGTTTGCAAGCCAGTGCCGTTAGCAAAAAAGAAAATACGAATATTACGACGGTGCCAACCAAGCTTGGCTGATCCTTTGGGTTTTGAGACATTTTACTCCTTTCGAAATTATTAAACAACCTCTTTATAGGTTTTTAAGGTGCTGTGGCGATATTATATTCCCTGAGAGTATTCAAGTTCAAATTTTTGCTCTCCGATTTTAATTATTCGCTTTTAACAAGTTGCTTTTTCTGGTATACTTCACGTCGATATGCAAGAATACGAATTAACCCTAGTCCTGGCTCAAAAAACTTCTGCCGCTAAGAAAAAAGCCTTTTTGGGTAAATTTGGTAAATTGGTTGAAACTCTTAAGGGTAAACTTATGAAGACCGAGGATTGGGGAGAGCTCGAGTTAGCAACACGAATTAAAAAGGAGGGTGGTGGTAATTTCCTGCATTTTATTTTAGAATTGGAAAAGACTGACACGAAAAAACTCGAGGATAAGTTGAGGTTAGAAGATGAGGTAATTAGGTACCTTTTAGTTAAAAGTAACAAGTAACAAATTTATATGGCAAGGAGTTTAAATAAAGTTGAACTAATCGGGAACTTAACCCGCGATCCGGAACTGCGTTATACCCCTGCAGGCACAGCTGTTTGTACATTCGGTCTTGCCACAAACCGCCAGTGGACCGTGGATTCAGGAGAAAAAAGAGAGGAAGTGGAATTTCATCGAATTGTCGCTTGGAATAAACTAGCCGAACTTTGCGCTCAACTTTTGGCAAAAGGACGCAAAGCTTACGTGGAAGGAAGGCTTCAGACCCGTCGCTGGACAGGTCAGGACGGCACAGAGAAGATAACTACAGAAATTGTAATAAACGACATGATCATTCTTGATTCCAGGTTTACTTCGGGGCAGTCCGAAGAAGAATTTAACGTTCCGGAAGGCGCTGTCGAAGAAGCACCCGCCGATGCGTCAGCCGATGCTCCTGCACAGGCAACCCCCAGAACACAAAAAAAAGCGAAACCCGATAAAAGTTCAAAAGCAAAAACAAAAGACGCCACTTCCGGAAAAGCAAAAGAGGATAGAGAGGATGAAAGTGAAGACATTCCCTTCTAAAAAATAAGCTATGGCTCCACGAAAAAAAGCACCACCGAAAGTTCGGAGAATCAGAGTTATTGCAGACTGTCCTTTTTGTAAGGCCGACAAAGACCCTGATTACAAAGATTATGGTGGTTTGAAAAAATACTTAAGCGAGAGAGCGAGGATTATCGGGAAAGAGTATACAGGAGTTTGCAGCAAGCACCAGAGAAGACTTTCAAAGGAAATTAAGCGTGCAAGGCAGATTGGTCTTCTTCCGATAACACCCTCGATCTAAATTAGATACGGTTATCTAATTAGGTAACTTTACTGATATATTTAAGGTGTTACAATGATTGTTATCAACTCGTATTTAGAAAGTTGATATAGAATATATGCAACCAGAAAAGCCTAGTATTCCCAAGGTTCCCATCACTATTTTAAGCAGACTTCTGATCTTTATTTTAATTATATCAGCTTCCTTTACGGGTGGTTATTTTTTTGGAATTAACGGTTTTTATGCGTCGATTAAAGGATATCCCAAAGTAACAATTCGCAGGGAAGTGCCTCAGGACAAAACGGACCTGGACTTTTCTCTTTTTTGGAGAGTTTGGGACACGCTTTATTCAAAATATTATGATAAGACCAAACTTATAGAATCAGGCTTGGTTTATGGGGCGATTCGGGGTATGGTTGCGGCAGTAGGGGATCCTTATACCGTATTTTTACCTCCCGAGGAAAACAAAGTCGTTCAGGAAGATTTACAGGGAAATTTTGATGGCATAGGGATTCAGATTGGCTTTAAAGGTACTCAGCTTGTAGTTATGGCACCACTATCATCTTCACCGGCGGAAAAAGCCGGAATTAAAGCGGGGGATTATATCATTGCAATTAAGGACGAGAAAAAAGGAATTGATAGAGGAACCCAAGGAATAACATTACCAGAGGCCGTACAGACAATCCGCGGACCGAAAGGAACATCTGTAACTTTGACTCTAACCCGGGAGGGAGAAGACGAACCGTTCGAAAAAGAAATAACCAGAGCTAATATAGATGTTCCCAGCGTTACTGTCGAGTATGTAGGGGATCAGGAAAATATTGCCCACGTAAAGATATTGAAATTTGCCGGCGAGACCCTCGAAGAATGGGAAAATACAGTCGTTGAGCTAGTTAAAAAACCCAACCTTAACGGAATTATTGTTGATGTTAGAAACAATCCCGGAGGGTATTTACAAGGAGCCGTTGAACTTGCGTCCGATTTTCTGGAAGATGGCCAGGTTGTCGTAATTGAGCAGGACGGGGACGGATCAAAACAGGAATTCAGAGTCGAAAAGTTGGGGCGACTGAGAAAATTAAAGACCGTGGTACTCATCAACGGCGGATCCGCTTCAGCCTCAGAAATTTTTGCAGGAGCGCTCCGAGATGCTAAGGCTGTAAATTTAGTAGGGGAGGTCTCCTTCGGAAAAGGTACGATCCAGGAACCGCAGCAGATAAACGGAGGGGCAGGGCTTCACATTACCATAGCCCGATGGCTGACTCCTAACGGCACCTGGGTAAATGAGGGCGGACTGAAGCCGGACAGTGAGGTTGAGGATAACCCCGATACTTCCGAGGACGAACAGCTGCAAAAAGCTATAGAAATAGTTAGGCTTTGACAGACAAGTCGTGTTCGGTATGAAAATTCAGGTTTTTCTCAGAATCATTGAACTAAAATAAACTGTAAAAATTATGTTTCAGAATAGAGTAAAACTTCAGGGTTTTTTAATAGGATTAGCAATTAGTGTAGTGGTTTTTGTTTCGGCTCTCGGGGGGGCTTTAGCTGATCGGATTTTCGGTATTCGTCCACTGGATTATTTACTAGCAAATCGTTCCCAGAATGTGAATTTAGGGAGAATCGAGCAGAAAGTTTTAACGGAAGAGTTTGTAGTTATTGATGTTGTTGAAAAAGTATCACCGTCCGTCGTTACTGTTTCGATACAAACTCCCCAAAGAAGGATTTTGGAATTTGACCCGTTCAGCGGATTCAGATCACGTGTTGAAGGAGGTCAACCTCAGGATATCGGGACGGGGTTTATTGTTTCGGAAAATGGCACAATAATCACAAATAAACACGTTGTTTCTGATACGGGAGCCAAATATAAGGTTATTACTTCGGATAATAAGGAATTTGAAGTAAAAAACATAAGCCGCGATCCTTCCAATGATTTGGCGGTATTGAAAATAGACCCAACGGCCAGCTCAGGGCAAGTGCTTAAACCAGTTAAGCTTGGAGATTCGGGTAATCTCAAGGTAGGTCAATTTGTGATTGCAATCGGAACTGCACTTGGAGAATTCCGATCGACAGTAACCACAGGTGTGATTTCGGGATTGGGGCGCGGAATAACAGCGGGTAGCGTTTTCGAGGGATTTGTCGAGAAGCTGGACAATGTTATTCAGACGGACGCGGCGATCAATCCCGGAAATTCTGGAGGACCTCTGCTAAACTCAGCCGGACAGGTAATCGGCGTTAACGTGGCAGTTGCGCAGGGAGCAGAGAACATCGGTTTTGCTATTCCTATTGATATCGTTAAAGACGCTCTCGAAACCTTTGATAAAACCGGTAATTTCGCTTCAAAACCCTTTTTAGGAGTCGAGTATCAGATGATACCGGAACAAACAGCAATACTAAATAACGTTGTTCAGGGAGCATACGTGGCAAATATTGTTTCGGGTTCTCCGGCAGAAAAGGCGGGGATAGAAGTCGGAGATATCATTACCAAGTTCGACAGTGTTGAGATAAAAGAAGGAATAAATGATTTAGCAGACGTTATTAAGAAAAGAAAAGCCGGTCAAACAGTTGAAGTCGAGTTCTGGAGAGACGGAGAAACAAAGAAAGTTTCGGTGACCCTATCCGAATTTAATCTTTAAAAATATTAGGCGGTTGTTAATTGGGTATTTAATATTTCAACGACACGACCCAGGTTTCCGTCCATAATAGCTTCCAAATTACCCCATGATTTTCCGACCCTGTGATCAGTGATTCTATCCTGAGGGTAATTGTATGTTCTGATTTTCTCGGAACGCATACCCCGGCCGATGGGTGAACGGTAATCGGCAATTTCCCGGAGTTTTCTTTCCTCTTCGCGTTCCCAAAGTTTTGCCCGAAGCAAATCAAGCGCAATCTTTCTGTTTTGTTCCTGAAAGCGTTCTTCCTGGGCTGTAACGATAATGCCTGTTTCTTTATGGATAAGTCGTACCGCGGTTGATACTTTCTGCACGTTTTGACCACCTTGGGATGAAGCACGGTAAAATTGCCACTCCAAATCTGAAGGGCTTATTTGAACTTCAGAATCTTTTATTTCCGGTAATACCGCAACAGTTGCTGTTGAGGTATGAATTCGACCTCTTTTCTCGGTAACCGGAATTCTTTGGACTCTGTGCACACCCGACTCATTTCTGAGAATATCAAAAGCACGGGTTCCCGTTATTAACAGAGTTTTTTCGTCTACAGATGCCGCTTTCCACCCCATCTTGATAGCGTAGCGCATGTACATCCTTAGAAGATCCAATCCCCAAATTTTTGCTTCGTCTCCGCCCGTTGCGCCTCGAATTTCAATAAATGCCTTTTGAAGGTGGTCTTTCATATATTATTAAAGATAAAAAAGTCAAAAAATTCACACCGGATGTGTAATTCTTATTTATAACATACAAATTTGGATCACGCACCCGGTGGGTTGAACTGCTAATTTTTATTTTTCTTAGCTACCTTCCGAAGCTCGGCTAAAGTATCTGGTCGCTCAAGTTCTTTTTGAATCTTTCTTTCCTTCTTAAGTCTTCTTTTTTCCCCTTTAGAAAGAACTTTTTCTTGAACCTTCTTTTGCTTTGCACGGAAGGCATCTACGCGTCCGGCGGTATCCACGTATTTCATCTGACCTGTGTAGAAGGGGTGACAATTGTAACAAACCTCAACAGTAATTTGAGGGACAGTTGAGCCTGTGATAAAAGTATTACCGCAGGCACAAGTTACTTTTGTGTCATTATAGAATGTGGGATGAGTATCTGCTTTCACTCGGATATTATATCAACGTGCTTCACAATACACAATCTTTTAAGCCGCTTTCGCTTTTCTTTTTTTGCTTTCGGCAATAAATAGACCAACAGCGATTATTATTGCACCGATAACGAATGATGTTGATAAGCTTTCTTTAAGCCAAAAAATGGCCAGAGGTATTGTAATTACAGGTTGCAGGTAGTAAAAAAGAACCGCCTCAGATACTTCTATCGACTGTTGTGCACGGACGAAAAGATAGTAAGCTAAACTTCCGGAAAAAATTGCCATGTACCAAACACCCAAATGATATTTAAGGGGAAGGGTAGAAATTTGAAGGTAAAAATCCGTCCAACCGTAGGTAATGATGGTGATTGGCAATAAAGTCAAAGCTCCTGTAATAAAAGCCAGGTTTGTGAGGTTGGCCGATTTAATTTTGTAACGGGATAACTTTTTGGCGATAAGAATCGAGCTACTGTCAACGATAAGATAGGAAAGGAGCAGGATATTGGCGGTAAGTCTTATCCCTTCGGATTTTATAATGGGAAATAGAGAATTAAGTAAGACTCCAATAAGAACAATCGTAATTCCAACCCTTTCTTTCTTCGTAATATGTTCATGAAAGAACAATGCTCCGCCCAGCAATACAACTATTGGCCCGATGATTCCGATTAATGTCAAATCCAAAACCGTAGTATTATCAAGCCCCACAAAAAGAAGACCCAAAGCAGCAGGAACAGCCAGAAAGCCATAAAGCAAAACCAGAGGCAAATGCGTCATTAACTGTCTGAATTTTTTACCCCTTTTAATTTTTAAGATAAAAAAAATGATAGAAATGACCGCGGATATTGCAAGCCTATAAGATATGAAGGGTAGGGGATCAATTCCTTTTAGTGTGAATTTAATAACAGGCCCTGCTATACCCCAAATAGCGGCCGTGAGAAGAAGATATGTATATGCACGTAGGCGTTGTGGATTCATTTATAATTGTAGATAGTAGTATGAAGCAAGTGGTATGCATTATTCATGAAGAAAAAACCAAGCTACATTCTACAAGCTACTGGCTACTTTTCATTAATTTATTTACCAAATCTTCTAGCTTTATATCTTCCTGCCTACCAGTTTCTAGGTCCTTTAAAATCACAGAATTCTTTTCCGCCTCCTCGGGTCCGATTACAACAAGCCACTTGATACCTTTTTTATCTGCATATTTAAGTTGTTTATCAAGTTTAATTCCTTCGTCGGGATAGAGTTCAGCCGAAATATTATTTTCTCTTAAATTTGCGACAACCAGCGCTGACTCGTCCGAAAGTTCGGGACTAAATACGCTGACCAGAACACTGTTTCTTTGCTGTATGGGGGGGAAGAGCTTGAATTGTTCCATGGCTTCAATTGTTCGATCGAATCCGAGTGCAAAACCAGTTGCAGACATATCAACGCCTGATAGTTTTCCTATGAGTTTGTCATATCTTCCACCACCAAGTACCGAACCAGCTTTATATTCATCTATCTTAATTTCAAATATTGTTGATGTATAGTAGTCAAGACCCCGGGCAAGTCTTGCCTGAAAGTGTAATTTATCTTCTTCGACGCCTAATTTTTGTGAGTATTCGATAACTTTTTTCAAGTTGTCTGGGGACTGCTCTTCATCAAGGTGGTGGAAAAGATGGTCAATATTTTCTTGGCTGATGCCTATTGTTTTTAGCGACTCAGAGACTTCATCTATACTTTTTCTGTCAAGTTTATCGATCTCGATAATTGCTCGGAAGTGTAGAGCTTCCGGGATACCGGCCGAGGCCATAAGCTTAAATAAAATATTCCTGTCATTTATAAAAATTTTATATTTAGAGAAACCTAGATTTTTATAAAGTAAATTGCTTAAAGCGATCACTTCAGCATCGGCGAGGGGAGAGGCTGAACCGTATAAGTCGGCGTCACATTGAAGGAATTCCCGGAAGCGGCCTGACTGGGGTTTTTCGGCTCGCCAGACGGTCTGGATTTGATAACGCCGGAAAGGAGTAGGAAGCTGTTGGTTGTACATAGCCAGAACCCTTGCTGTGGGAACCGTTTGATCATAACGGAGTGCTACGGGGCGACCACCCAAGTCTTCGAACTGATAAACGAGTTTATCTGCCTCTTCGCCGTATTTACCTAATAATACTTCTTGATATTCAATGGCCGGAGTTTCCAGGGGTTCGAATCCGCAGGTTTCAAAGGTGCGTCTTATTATGTCAATTGTATATTGTCTTTTTTTGGCTTCAGCCGGTAAAAAATCCCTGAAGCCTTTTAAAGTTTGTAATTTTTGCTTGTCCATAGAAAGTATTCTGTTTTAGTTTATCACAGCTTTAACTTTACACCCAAGAACCTTTTGGGATTTGTTTCTGCCATCATTTTAAATTCCGGCTTTGACAATTTCTTTATAAGATCTACCTCCTCCGTTAATGTGCTCCTGTGTTCCAACGACGGCTCAATCGGATTGATGTAGGTTGTAAAAGGCTCATCGCTTCCAAACACAATATAATCACCAAACCGATAAATAAGCTCCCGTAAAGCTTTAATCGGTTCTTCATAATCCAGATCAAGAATTTCATATCCGCGAGTTTTTGAGTCAAAGGGCAGATCTTTACAGTTTGCAAGGAAGGGTGAAAGGTCAATAAATAAGTTCTTAGGTTTAGTTATTATTAGCTCATCATAAAAGTCTTTTATACCTCCGCCCATATGCGCGACACAAACTCTTATATCGGAATTTTTAAGCGCAAACTCCAAAATCGGAAGAGGATGGGCAACATCCTGCATATATGAATGAAAAAGCATGGGCCAATTATTTCTTCTGATTTCCTTGAGAAACGGAGAATTTATAAGTTCGCTGCCCTTTGTCTTGGTAGATTTTGTATGAACTTTGACTCCATAAATTTTATATTTTTTTACCCACGTTTTAATCTGTGTGAGTTGCTCTCTGACTTTTCTTTTTGGATCGATGCTAATAAAAGGTAAAATTCGTCCCTCTCCTAAATTTTTGACATGATCCAAAACCACCTGGTTTTCTATTTGATATGGGAATTCCATAAGTCCGGTCGGAATATTTTCGTAATAGTCTCTCGGATCGTCGTATAAAGAGGACTCAAAAGGAAAACTAACCGAATAATTGACTCCCGCAATGTCCATTTTTATCAGCAAATCTTTGATAGCCTGAATGGGGGGATAAAGTCCGCTAAAAAGCCTTTTCAGGTTTACTCCGATGTGAGTATGAACGTCGATTATCATTTTAGGTTATTCAGAATAATTCTTTCTGCATTTTTGAAACAAATCTTATCTACGGTTTTTTGACTAAAACCCCTTTTCTGGAAAACCTTTATCACGTTTGGAAACCCATCCGAGCCAGTAAACCCTTCCATAAAGGTATCTTCAGGCCCGACAAGGCCGTCAAAATCGGTCCCAAAAGCAACATAGTCGTCTCCTACAAGATTTATTATATATTCAAAGTGATCGACATATCTTTCCAGCGTGTCGCCGCCGATATAATCCGGTATTGCGGCCATTCCCAAGACTCCGCCTTTTTGTGCAACAGCTTTAATCTGCTCATCCGATAAATTTCTGGAGTTATCGCATAATGCCTTGCAAAGCGTGTGTGAAACTATTATCGGAAAGTCTACGATCTTAACTGTCTCCCAAAATGTTTCCTCGTTAGCGTGTGCGAGGTCAAAAATCATGCCCAGCTTTCTAACTCTCTTTATAAGTTTTTTGCCGGTTGTTGTCAGTCCGCCCTGGGTATTATTTCCGCTTCCGAATTTGTTTCTGTTTCTCCAGGTTAAGGCCAGCGATCTTGCGCCAAGGTCGTAGAATTTCTGCAAAACTTTTAAATCCTTGTCTATGTAATCAACTCCTTCGAGATGGATCAAGAAACCTACCTTGTTGGTTTTTTTTGAATTTGCAAAGTCAGACTTTGTTTTTACATTCACTACTTGATCCGGATATTTACGAAATACTTTTTGGTAATACGACATTTGTTCGTTTGCCGCTTCAATTCCGAATTTTATTCCTTTAAGTTTGTCAAAGTTATATTCTTTTTGATCTATTTTTATTAGCTCATCAAGGGACTTTTTGTCCAATGCAAATATACTCGTAAATACGAGTTTAACTCCACCACCTCTAAGGCGAGGAAGGTCCACATTGTTATTGGCAACTACGCCGGGAACTTTTGGGGTTCCTTCATGCAATGAATACCTTCTGCTGATGTCTTTACCAGTTGCCTCGAGAACGTTTGACGCTATGTCTGTATGTAAATCGATAATAAATGGTTTTTCCATAACTTTTTTTAATAATACTTACTTTAAATCAAAAGAAAAAATTAGGGGAGCGGAAAGAGGTTCCGAAATGAATGTTGCGGAAAAATCGATCCGCTCCCTAAAATGTATTCTACCAATCCCAGCCGGCATGGCTTCCGGTGCCAAATCCTAAAGAGCCTTTCTTACGCTTGGCTTTACCTTTTGCCATTTCTTGGTATTTTGTGCGTTGCGCCTCCAGTTTTCCCGTCGGTATATCAAGTATCCCCTCGATTAAATAAAGTCTTTTTCCTTGCAAAATCTCCAAGGGAGTAATTATAGGCTGGTTGTGGAGTATAAATTGTCCACTCTCATCAACAAGCTTTTGGCCAAGCTCGGCTTTGATTTTTTTCCTTTCTTCAAGGTTTTCCTTTATCCACTTTTCTTGTAGGAAGTGCGCGACGACTCCACAAGCGCCGTTAATATTATCTTCGTCGATCATAGTCCTTAAGCGTACAAAGGATGACTCGGGAATTTGTGCTGTAAGATATTCTAAGACTTGACTTTTTGTCATCCCAGATACCTTTTCCCTAAACTTTTCCGACAAGATTTGCGCAGTGTATTCAGGTGGTGTATGTAAGATAGCAACCAACTGATTTATTTCGTCAGCTTTTTCTTTATCGGTGACAACTAACTGCCCGAGTCCTTGCGTTGGTATGAGTACAAACTCTAACTCTTCTGGTAAATCAGGAAGCACTTCGTGCCATACGAGGTCGTACATAAATGATGTGGTTTCTCGCCATCTTTGAGAGTCTGCCTCCTTAAGTATATATTGAAACATTGCAACGCCGCTCCAAGCATAAACTTTGTCAGAGCGCGTGTTCAGTGCGAAAATCGCCATGTCAAGAACGGACATTACTCTGGCGTCAGGCAAAACACCTTCCAGACCAGAATGTAAGGGATTTACTCCTTTGTCTAATTCAGACGCCCTTACAACTTCCAATAAAGTTAAGTATCCCGATGCAAGATTGTTATTAGTAACGTGAGAACCATTTTCATACATGACAATCTCTTTGTAAGAGTTTGTGGCATTAACAATTTTGCCATTCGGGGTAACTCTTTTTGAAAAGTGTCCAGCAAATCTGCTCTCTGCCAAAACTCGTAATGCCGGTTCAATAACGTCCCTGTTTCTCAAGTAAAATGCTGCTGAACTTTCAACAACGCCAGGAAAGGCTACATTGGCAATCCGATGGTGCGCCTGATAAGGTGTTTTGCAGTCTTTTATTACTTCGATTACAACTTGAGGAAGTGTAGAAAGTCTTTTTTCCCAAAGTTTTGGGTCAAATTGAGCCCAGGGACCACATTTGTCAAAATCAAAAGAGATTTTCTGGTCACCCAAATTTGTGACTTCGTAGCCGGACAATCCAGCTTTTACTTCCCAAAAGAAAACCGTGGGAATTCCAAGCTGCATCAGAATCGTAGTCATATTATTGCCTCCACCCGGATGGGGGCTTCTGGAACCACGATCGGTAAATTCCAATGTTTGGCGAAGAGTCAAATCTCCGCCGCTTTTAAAGATAATAGGCATTTCACACCTCCTTTAAATTCCACACTTCAGGTTTTGCGGCAATGAGAAGTACACCGTCTTGCGGATTTATAGAAAGAGAGTCGAAAAGGTCGAATCTGTCAATTTCGCCTGCATATGGTAGATATCCGCGGCGTACGAGCTGAAAGTCCAGCTGACCAGCGTTTCTTTCGGTTTTTTCTAAAATCATTTGTCCGAGTTCAAAAGCGTTGTGTAATATCTTGCCGTCTTTTGTGCAAGATAATATAAGTCCCATATCCCGCGACAACTTGTACATCTGAAAGTAAATCGCAGCTGCTTTAGTTGTGGTGGCAACCATATCCGGTTGTACTTTGTCAAAGATTGGACCATAGAAATGGCATGACATACCCCAACCTTGCCATCGCCTGAATATTGCAGCCGAGCACATGTAGAGCGCCTTAAGTCTTTGTTCTCTCCACTCAAACTGGGTGGTTTGCCGGCTTGCAGCACCGATTAGACTCTTATGAGTCCACAAAGAGGCGTGCAACTCATGACCTAAAAAATCTTTTACGACTATGATTTCTGGGTTCTCGCCTGGAAATGCTTCTTGGGCAAGATCCATTAAAGCGTTGGTATAAGCTGGTTCAAATTGTCTGACGTCAAAAGGACCACCGTCATAAATTCTCAATTCTGTAGTCTCTCCGACTTTTATGTTGATCATCACAGACCTCCTTTAGCCTTTGTGATTTCTTGATAGAATTTTTTATTATTTTTAAAAAAAATTCCTTTTTGGATTGGTAGATTGTTAATGAGCTACCCAAACAATGCACTGCATTCAATTAGCACATCGTTGGCTTGTGGATTTATATAGGCAGAAGTTATTGATTTTGTATTAATCATAGAAAGCAGTGCATTCACTTTCGCCTGTTGCGGTTTATAAAATATTTCGTGAACGTTCACTACTTCAACACCCGATACGTTTTCCAATACATTCAAAAAGGGAGTTTTTACACTTTTCTTCAGATCGTTTAAGGTTGGTAGAGTAACGTTTAACTTGCCATAAAACTCGTTTCTTTTAACAGGATCTTTTTCTTTTAAATAAAATTTAAGCAGATCGGAATCAGTTTTATCTATTAAATCGGCCTCGGCTACCTCTTTGAATAGAGTGGTGGCTGATTTTATATCTTTCTTAAATAGTGAAAATGCCGCATCAAATAAAACACAGCCAATTGTGTCCTTTTCACCCAAGCCTTCAACCAATTCGATAACCTTATTTTGATTAATCTTGAGATATAAGTTACCTCCTTTAACTTCTAATTTATTGGGGGTGGTTTTAAAAAGCTTTATCAAGACTTCAATTGCAATAGCTCTTACGACAGGGCTTGATTCGAGTATTACAAAGTCCGGAGTAAAATTATTCAGTTTAAGTTCGGATAAATATTTTTTATAATCCAATCGATTGACAACGTGATAATCATCTATCATCAGAATATCTTCAATTTCTCCCATAAAACCGGAATTTTGTAGTTTCATCACCAGTTCATTTCTCAAAAGAGTTGTGTTTAGCTGTGTTTGGGAAGATTCCCGATCTGCGTGTAAATGTGCGGACTCGATAACAATCTTTTTGGCGTTTACTAAATCGTTCGGAATGGAAAGTGCTACGTCTTTTAATTCAAGCGGGACAGAAGTTAGGTCTTTGCTGATTGATTTATTTCCGCATTTAACAATACCCATTAAATCATTTTCTTTCGTTTCCTGAAGGAAATTTTTAAGATTATTTGCAAGTATAATTTTTCCTTTTTTATCCTTTTGGTTAGCGACTCTTTGTAGTCGTTTGTTATTTAACTTACTTAAGGTTGAATCCGAAGAAAAAAGAAAAACTGCGGACGCTTTTGATGGCAGGCTGAACGTTTTCTGAAAAACTACAACAGCATTTTTGGAGCCTAGAGGCTGATTAGTTTTGTCGTCAAAAGATGTTTTGTTCGCAATAGCATTTTTAAAAGTGGTTGTGTTAGTGGTTAGTGCTAAGGAAAATCCAGAGGTGCCAATGATTTTAATTTCACTAGTACCTTGCTTATTTGATATTTCTTGTGCTGAAATAAGACCAAGCTTTAAGTCAGTTTTCGTTAAAAACAAAAAGTAATCCAAAAGGCCAATGGCCATTTCTAAAGAATATGTCGATAAAAATTTGCTTAAAACCACAGTTACTTTTTGAAAATCATTCTCCTGATCTTTTGAAAGATTTGTTCCCGCAAATAAAAGAACAGAAAAATTATTTTCTTTATTTTGACTGATGAGAGAAACAGGATTTTGTATATTCGTCTCGACGATTCCTTGAAAGGTCTTCAATTTATAACCGAAATTAGTTTTTTGATTCCGTCGTTCGAATACCAACCACATAAATCTCGCGAAGTCCTTACAGGCTTTAAAAGCCGCATCGTTCATAAAAGGCAAAAGTTGTGATCCTGCAATTATTGTATCCAAACCCATAATTCTCGAAAAATGATTCAACTCTTCCTGAAGTTCAAGTTTTTTAACTTCTTTTTTAAGTTTTGGCGGAAGCCCCGACATTTTCTTGCCAAATTCAATTAAGGCATTAATGTCAAAGATTTGACTTTGGATTAAATTACCACTCTTTTTTGAGAGTACTTTTATTAATTCTTTCGATGCAAAGGGTTGTGCACTTTCTGCCAAAACCGTAAGTTCTTTAATGGTAATGTTGACTAGGTCTTTTCTTTTGTTTGGAGGAATTGTTTTCAGCAATAGAGAGTCTACACCTTTAAAAAGGGTGATCAACTCATCTTGCGAATTATTTATACTAAGGTTTTTCATATGTTGGCCTGGAAGGATTCGCCGTGCACAGCATGAAATTCCATACTTGTGCGCTTTCGAACCCTTACGAGAAACGAGCTTAAGCGAGTTGGCCCGGAAGGATTCGAACCTCCAACGGTCTCCTAAGATGGAGCTGCTCTATCCGATTGAGCTACGAGCCAAAAAAAACCTCCCTTTGGGAGAGGTTGCCTTGAAAATGTTTTCTTAAAAATTACGTATTATCTACCCACAAAACGGCCTCCCCTTGAGAGGTTATCTTGCGGTGATACCAGACAGATACAAGTAATTTTCGTAACATTAGGAGAAATGATACTTTAGTTAACTGTGTATGTCAAATTTAAGTTATTTAGGAGTGGGAGTTGGGGAGAGTTTGCCATTTTCTTTTACAACATAAAGTGTTCGTACTTTAATTTTCCCGGAATCACGTTCTCCTACGACGATTACAGTACTTCCTTCATTTAGCTCTTTTATTTCCGGACCTTTCCAACGTAGTCCGAATTCAACGTCGGTTTCTGCCCCGTCCTTTTTCGTTATAGTGACAACCTTTTTGTTGATTTTTGAAACTTTTCCGAAGATTATAACTCTGGTGGGATCTTGTAAAGGTTCGGTTAATAAAATTCTTCTTGCCGAAAGAACTTTATTTCCGTTTTGAAAACCCATAGCGATAATAAAATCTCCGATAGCAACATCGCTAAATTTTACAGATTGGGAACTTTTTCCGATTTTCACGAATGATACTTCATCTAGTTTTACAGAAATAAGATGTATTTCACCGGTTTTATCTTTGAGCTCAATAGTATCTTCCGTTTTGTCCGTAACTGTTCCGATTAGAGCTTTTGGTTTACTTCTGACCTGCTCTAACTTCTCTCTTACCTTATCGCGGATAGAATTTCCGCTTTGCGTCGAGGTCTGACCAAAAACTTGGGTGTAATATAAGTTAAAAAGCATTAGACATACAAAAACGATTTTGAAAACCCGGCCTTTGGGTTTATGTGACCAATCAATCATGGTTACTTTGAAATTTCTTTAGCAAACTCACTCGAATAAATAACATTAAGCTGTCTTTGATTTTCTTCACCGTTATCGGAAATGGCGTCGATTAAAATTTGATTTACACCACCAGTTAGCTCTACTTCTAGCTCAAAAACTCCCTGGCTGTCTGCAGCAACCACGTAATCCTCAGTTTCAGTCGAAATTGTTACCAATGTGGAAGGCTTAGTTATACCCGAAATAACAGTCTTTTCTTCGACCAAAACATCATTTTCCTCGGGTTTTGCAATAGTTAAAGAAAATCCGTTATTTGGAGTCGGTGAGGGGCTTAATTTAGCACTAAAGAGACCTTTAGAGTTGTCTGACGAGTTTACTCTCAAGGCATTATTTGCTCTCCAAACCCCGAATGCTACTAAGATCCCCAAAAAGATCCCCGTAATTGTTACGACTATTATTTCTTTGCGCATAAACTGGCAGGAGAAAAATATGATTTAAAGCTAGAGTAAAGGTAAATATAGGGTAGTTAGAAGGCCTTGTCAAGTTATGTACAGTATCAGGGTTTCGTTGACATCTGGTAGTTGGTTGTGACTACCTGTAAGTATCCAGTCTTCAACTGCCTGTTGTGGTGTTCTGCCTTTCATTCCATAGCCTCCATGAGCTCTTTTGGTATT
>Ga0209751_10001508_pt1 | contig 23883 bp, 21 predicted proteins | sample RifCSP13_1_FD_184019 | JGI IMG/M metagenome (GOLD analysis project Ga0209751, IMG submission 184019) | Soil microbial communities from Rifle, Colorado - Rifle CSP2_sed 13_1 (SPAdes) (version 2) | ecosystem: Environmental > Terrestrial > Deep subsurface > Rock core/Sediment | place: Rifle...
AAGACCTGCACGAGGAGGTCCGACGCGCCGTTCACGACTCTCGACTGGTCCGCGAAGCCGGGCGCGGAGGCGACGTATCCGGTGACCTTCACGACGCGGACGACCCGGTCGAGCAGGCCCTCGGCCTCCAGTGCCGCCAGCGCGGCGAGCGCGGCCTCGCGCGCGCACGTCGCACCCTGCTCCACGGAAACGGCCTCGCCGACTTTCCCCTTGTAGACCACGTGGTCGCCCTTGCGCGCGATCTGCCCGGAGACGAACGCGAGATTCCCGGACACGACGACGGGCACGTACGACGCCACGGGCACGGGCGCCGGAGGGAGGGCAATCCCGAGTTCCGCAAGCTTATCTTTGGCGGACATCGCCAAGGTATACATGTCAACCGTTAAGCCTATTTCCGAGGAACCGGTCGGGCCGAGGCGGTGAGACCATGTCGGCCTGGCTGAAGGACCTGTACCGGAAGGTCGATGCGATGGATGCGAAGGGGTTCGCGGACGTGTTTCTCCCCGACGGTGTGCTCCAGTGGGCGAACGCGGAGCCGCTCCGGGGTCCCGCTCCGATTGAGCAGACGATTGCGGGCTTCTTCGGCACGATCGCAGGGCTGCGGCACGAGTTCGTGAACGTCGTGGAGCATGGGGAGCACGTCTTCTTCGAGGCCCGGGTCACGTACACGAGGAAGGACGGGTCGCACGTGTCGGTCAACGCCTGCACGACGTTCCGCCGGAACGGGGACAAGGTCGCCCACTGCTCCGTGTACGTGGACCTCGCGCCCCTCTACGCGTAGTCAAGAGCGACAGCTCGGTGCTACCGGACCCTCCATTATCATCAAATACGGCGCGTTGGATGGCGCGACGTGGCTCGCGACGTCGCGGTCATCGGCGCGGGCATGTCGCCGTTCGGGGACCTGAAGCGCACCGCCAAGAGCCTCTTCGCGGAGGCGTTCTCGGAGGCGCTCGACTCCGTGGACAAGGGCCTCGACCCGAGGGACATCCGCGAGGCGTACATCGGGAACATGGGCTTCGGCGGTGGACAGATTGGGAACTTGGCGGCGCTCATGACGGAGCACGCGCGGATGTTGCACGTGCCGACGCGCAAGGTCGAGAACGCGTGCGCCTCCTCCGGGTACGCGTTCCGGGACGCGTACTTGGCGGTGAAGTCCGGCGCCGCGGACGTCGCCGTCGCGGGCGGCGTCGAGGTGATGAACGACGTCCCGGACGTCCGCAAGCGGTTCTGGCTCGGCGTCTCCGGGGACACGGAGTGGGAGCGGCTCGCGGGCCTCACGTTCCCCGGCGTGTACGCGATGATGGCCGTGCGGCACATGCACGAGTACGGCACGACGCGCGAACAGATGGCGGCCGTGGCGGTGAAGAACCACGCGAACGGGGCGCGGAACCCGAAGGCGCAGTTCCGGAAGGAGGTCACGATGGAGAAGGCGCTCGCGTCCGCGATGGTCGCGTTCCCCTTCACGCTGTACGACTGCTGCGGGACGACGGACGGCGCGGCGTGCGCGATCCTCGCCGCCAAAGACATCGTGCCCCGGTACACAGACGCCCCCGTGTGGGTCCTCGGCTCCGGCGCCGCCTCCGACCATTTGGCGGTGCACGACCGGGAGTCGATGACCCGACTCGACGCCACGATCGCTGCCGCCAAGGCGGCGTACGGGCAGGCGGACATCACCGCCAGCGACGTCGATGTCGCCGAAGTCCACGACTGCTTCACGATCGCGGAGATTCTTGCGGCGGAGGACCTCGGGTTCGCGGAGAAGGGGAAGGGCGGGACGTTGGCGCCGGAGGGCGTCACCGCCAAAGACGGGAGACTCCCCGTGAACCCGTCGGGCGGACTGAAGGCGAAGGGGCACCCGCTGGGCGCCACGGGCGCCGCGCAGGTGTATGAGATCTTCCTGCAGCTCCGCGGGGAAGCGGGGGACCGCCAGGTCGCGACTCCGGAGGTCGGGCTCGCGCACAACGTCGGCGGCTCCGGCGCGACGTGCGCGGTCCACGTGTTCGGGCGGTGAGGGATGGCGTCACAGTCGGGGGCCGGGATCGCCGCGGCGGGGTTCTACCTGCCTCGATGCGCGATTCGCGAGGACGAATACCGGAGGGGCGCGGGCCGGTTCGCGGCCGAAGGCGTCACGGAGAAGGGCGTGGCGGGGTTCGATGAGGACGAAGTCACGATGGCGGTGGCGGCGGGGGACCGCCTCCTCGCGGACGTGAACCGGGCGATCGTGGACGTGCTCGCGTTCGCGACCTCGAACACCGTCGCGGGCGGCGCGCTCGTCGCGGAGGCCCTCGGGGTGGACCCCGCGAGAGCACGGGACGTGTGGGGAAGCACGGACGCGGGGGAGACCGCCCTCGCGGGCGCCATCGACACCGCCGCGCGCGAGGGCACTCAGACCCTCGTGCTCGCCGCCGACGCTCCGCGCACGGACCCGTCGACCCCGGAGGAGGACCCGCTCGGCGCCGCTGCGGTCGCCCTGCTCGTGACGCCAAAGGGAGTCTCCTGGAGCCGCGGGACCCGCCCCTCGCAGTCCGTGATCCGCCACAAGGTCGGGGACGTCGGCGCGGCCTCCGTCCTCCTCTCGTTTCTCACGACAATCGAGCCCGCGGAAGTCACGGGCGACGTCGACGTCGCGGGCGCCCTGAAGGCGAGGGAGTACGTGACGTACGAGCGCTACCTCGCGATCCGCCGCCACCGCCCACCGCCCGGGACGGAGTTCAGCCAGGGGGCGTACGTGAGCCTGCCCGCCTATCTCGGCGAGAAGAAGGCGCGGTACCGCCTCGTCGGGGAGCGGTGCACGGAGTGTGGGCGAGTCCACTTCCCGCCGCGCGAGGCGTGCCTCGCGTGCGGGGCGCAATCATGGGTGGACGTGCCGCTGAACCGGACCGGGACGGTGTACGCGTACACGATCATCGGAAAGGGCGCCGCGCCGTCGGAGTTCCTCGAGCAGCAAGTGGCGGTGGGCGAGTACGCGACCGCGATCGTGGAGCTCTCGGAGGGACCACGAGTGGCGGCGATGATGACGGACGTGGACCCGAAGCAGGTCCGGATCGGGATGCCCGTGCGGGCGGTGTTTCGGCGGATCTACGCGCAGGAAGGCGTGACCCGCTACGGGTTCAAGTTCACGCCGGCGTGAGACAACTCGGTGCGAGGTCGCCCGGGAGGGCGCCTAGGAGCGCCGGTCTCCGCCTTCGCCCTTCACGGCCTTGAACCGGGCGGAATCCAAGTCGAGCTCGAAGTCCTCTTCCTTCGCCTCTGCGGGGGTGAACACCTTGCCCGCCTCGAACTCAAGCTTCTTCTCCTTCTTCTTGCGCTTCTGCGGCTTCTCAACCTGCTGCTCCGCCATGCTCGACCTCCAGCTCCGTCGCGTAGGGATCCGGGAGCTCGATGCGCCTTCGTCCGTCCTCGTCTTCGACGACCACGAGACTCCAATCGATCTTCTCGATATTGAACGTGTCGCATAGTTTTCGCCGCAACCGTGCGCGCGTGTTCGACGGCGGTTCTCGGATCGCACGCATGATCTCGTCGTCGGTGACGACGCGGTCGATCAAGCCCGCGCGCTGGCGGCGGTAGAACAGGGAGCGCTCCGCGCCAATCTCCGAGTACTGCTTGCACGCCATCATGTCGACGTCGAGGCCGTCCTTCTCCTCGAGCGCCTCCTGGATCGCGTAGTACCGGTCGAGCCACTCAATCTTCCGCGCGAGGTCCTTCGACTTCCGCTTCTCGAGGCCGTCCAGGACCTGCTCCCACGCCTTGAGCGCGAGCCTCTCGGGTTGCGTCTCCACGAGCGGCTCCGTTTTCTCGAGGTAATATCGCTGGACGTCGATCGGGGAGACGACGGACCCGTTCTCGAGGTGGACCTCCCACTTCTCCGGGTTCCGGATCTCTACGTTGTGCCACATGTCCTCGACGGGCTTCGCGAGCTTCGGGACGTCGGCGAGCCCGCCCGACTCCATGAGCTGGAGGACCGCGGACGTCGTGAAGTGCCGGAGCATGATCGCGGTCTCGTTCATGAGCGCGTCCCCGACGATCACGTGGAGGCGCCGCCACTTCCGCCCGTTCGCGTGGGGCTCGTCCCGCGTGTTCAGGACGCCCGTGTCGTGCATCGTCTCCCCGGAGACGAGTTGGCTCGTGAGGTACGCGGACGGGGAGAGCACGTACTTCCCGTCGATCAGGTCCCCCGCGCCCGTGTAGATGATCCGCGTCGTGAAGTGGGGCACGAGCTCGCGCACGAACTGTTGCGGGAACGGGAGGGACCGGAGGACGCAGTAGTTCTCGTGGCTCCCGTACGACGTGCCGTCCGGGGACGTGTTGTTCTTGAACGCGTGGACCTTCGTCCCCGCCGTGTACTTCTCCTCGATCACCTTCCGCAGCCAGTCGAGGATCTTCTCGCCCGCCTTCTCCCACACGATCAGGTCCCGGAAGTTCGTCGTCTCCGCGGTGCTGACCTCGAAGTGGCCGACGTCGTAGTAGCACCGCGAGCCGTTCGCGACGAACTCGCCTGCGAGGTGCAGGTCGCTGTCCCGGAGGAGCTCGAGCGCAAGGACGTGCGGATCGAACGCGAGCCCGCCCATCTTCTTGCAGTACAGCGTGTACTCGTGCTCGGTCCCTTGGATCCGAGGCTCCACGGGCCCCTCACCCGACCATCGGGTCGGCGCCGGTGCGGAAGACCTCGCGCTGCCGCTTCTCGAACGTGGACAGCTCCGTGATCGCGTGCTCCTTACACTCCTCTTCGACCGCCCTCGCGAAGTCGTCGAAGGAGAGGCCCTCCTTCTTCCGGTCCTGCTTCTTCATCTCGATCACGCGCTTCACGAAGTTCTTCTTCGCGGTCTTCACGACCGCCGCCACGATCGCCCCGCTCACGATGTCCTTCCGCTTGACCGTCTTGATCGCTTCCTTCGCGTCCGCGTCGAGCTTGACCCGGACCCACTTGTCCTCGCCGTACAGCTCGTCGACGATGTAGCTCCGGACCGCGAGGATCGCCGCCTCGTGCCCGCCGTGCTCCTTCTCGAGCTCCTCGCTCACCGGCAGGTCGTTCGTCAGGTACACGCGCACGACCTCCTCGGCCTGCCTCCGGTCGGGCCGCGGGATCTCGATGATCTCGTCGAACCGTCCCGGGCGGAGGAGCGCGGGGTCCACGAGGTCCGCGCGGTTCGTCGCCCCGATCACGAACACGTCCTTCAGGTTCAGGAGGCCGTCCATCTCGCTCAGGATCTGCGCGATGATGTTCTTGTGGACCCCGGAGGTGTCCATGAATCCGCGGACCGTGAAGAGCGCCTCGATCTCGTCGAAGAAGATGATCGCGGGCCGGCGCTCGTGGGCTTGGCGGAAGATCTCCTTCACGATGCGCTCGGATTCGCCGACCCACTTGCTGAGGACGTCGGCGATGCTGACGTTGAAGAACGTCATGTCGTTCTCCGTCGCGACCGCCTTCACGAGGAGGGTCTTGCCGCACCCGGGCGGGCCGTAGAGGAGGATCCCGCGCGGCGCCTCGAGCTTGATCTGCTCGAACAGCTTGGACTCCTGGAACGGGAGGACGATCACGTCGCGAATCCGTTCGATCTGCTCGCTCAGCCCGCCGATGTCACGGTAGTGGATGTTCGGCTTCTCGCCGAGCAGGAGGGACTTCACCTCGAGGTTTGGCAGGACCTCGAGGATCTCCATCGTCGGCGGGAGGACGGAGATCTGGAACCCGGGCTTCAGCTTCCCGAGGACCTTCTTGTCCACGTCGACGAGGCGCTTCTCCATGTCGCCCTCGACGGAGATCACGAGCTTGCCGTCGATGATGTCCGCGACCTTCGCAATCACACCCTCGTGGCGCGTGCCGGAGCCCTCGACGATCGCGTACGTCTGCGGGTGGACCCACACGTACTGCCCGATGTTCAGCTGCGACTTGTCCACGAGCCCCGTGCTCACCTTCAGGAGCTCCGTCGCGCGGGCGACGACAACCTGGTTCCCGTCGAGGTCCGGACCCTCCTTGCGGACGACGTAGGCGTACAAGAGGGGCGGCTGCTTGATCTTGTTGAACTTGTCCTCGTACGCCTTGAGCCGGTACTCCCGCTCCTCGATCTCGTAGCGGAAGGAGTGGAGGTCGCGCTCGTACTGGCGGCGCAGCCGGTCCATCTTCTCCTCGAACTCTTCGCGGACGTCGTCCACGGACTTCTCGTCGCCCTCTTCCGGCATGGGTTCGTCACCGTTCGGGACCGGGGCGCGGCAGGGTTCCCCCTCGTCGGCGAGGACTGGAGAGACCCCGGTTGCGTCCCATCCCTACGCAGTGATTCGAGGGTCGTCTTTAAACCTTTTTCCCCATTCGCACGCCCGCGAACATCGCGCGGTTCGGCGTGCGCCGAAGGTGGGCCCGCCGGGTACAGAATTCCGGGTTAGAAGTGCGGCGTCCCCGGGTCGAGTCCGTGGAACGGGAACACCCGCGCCCGGACCTGCTCGATCGTCCGCTCGAGCTCGCGGGAGATCCGTCCGCCCTCCGGCGGCACCGGGGGATCGCGGAGCGTCCCGTCCCGGGGCTCCGCCCGCACGAGGCGGCGGCACTCTTCCCGCCATCGCTCTGGGAGTGTGTCCGTCGGCCGGCGGCGGACCATCGCCGCGAACAGGAGCGTCCACACCCGCGGGACCGCGGTCACGTCGTACCCCCCACCGCACGTCGCGACCCATCGGTCCCGACACAGGGTGCGAGCGAGGGTGTCGAACCGCGCGCCCGCGTGCTCGTAGGACTCGGTCGTGAGGTCCAGGTGCGCGAGCGGGTCGTCCGTGTGCGCGTCCGCCCCCGTCTGCGTGACGAGGACCTCCGGGCGGTACGCCTCCGCGAGCGGGAGGACGATCGCGTCGAACGCGCGCGTCCAGCCCTCGTCCCGCGTGTGCGGCGGGAGCGGGACGTTCACCGCGTACCCCTTCCCATCGCCCTCGCCGATCTCGTCGACGGTGCCGGTGCCGGGGAACAGGAAGCGCGGGTCCTCGTGCAGGGAAATCGTGAGGACGCGCGGGTCGCGGTAGAACGCGGCCTGCACGCCGTCCCCGTGGTGTGCGTCGATGTCCACGTACAGGATGCGACGGATCCTCCGCTCGAGCAGGTGACGGACCCCGATCGCGACGTCGTTGAACACGCAGAACCCGGAGGCCCGCGCAGGCATCGCGTGATGGAACCCCCCGCCGAGGTTGTACGCGCGGGTCGCCTGGCCGCGGGCGACGAGGTCGCACGCGAGCAGAGTCCCGCCGACTTGGAGCGCGGCGGCCTCGTACATCCCGGCGAAGGGCGGGTTGTCCCCCGGCTCCAGCCCGAAGTCCGGCTCGCCCACTTTCGGGTTCGCGCTGAGCCGCTTCACGACGGTCACGTACTTCCGCTCGTGCACGGAGAGGATCGCGTCCTCCCCGGCGGAGGACGGCCGCTTCTCCTCCGCCGCGCGCAGGAGGCCGAGGGACTCGATCAGGTCCCGCGCGAGCTTGCCCCGGACCTCGCGGAGCGCGTGGCCGGACCCGAAGTCGTACTTCTGGTAGTCCTCGTGGTACACGAGCGCCGGCTTTCCCGCGGGGAGGTCGGAGACCTCTCGCTCGAGGAGGACTTGCGCCATGCGTCGTCCGGCGCGAACCGCGAAGGATGCTTGAGCTTTTGCGGGCCCGTATCAGGCGGGAGAACTCACAGGAGCCAGCCCCCCGTCACGTTCAGGACGTTTCCCGTCACGAAGCCCGCCTCCTCGGAGCACAGGTACGCAGCGGCGTGCGCGACGTCCCACGACGTCTCCGCGCGGGGGATCGCGAACTCCTTCCTCGGCTTCGCCTTGGCGGCGTCGACCGTGAGGTCGTAGTCGTCGATGATCCCCGGCGCGACCGCGTTGGCGGTGATGTTGTGCGGACCCTCCTCCCGGGCGAGGGCCTTCGTGAACGCGACGACGCCTGCCTTCGCGGCGTAGTACGCGGCCATCTCCGCGGTCCCGTGCGCCCGGTACGCGCCCGCGCACGCCACGTTCACGACCCGTCCCCACTTGCGTTTCCGCAGGTGCGGAATCGCCGCCTTTGTGCACAGGAACATGGACGTGAGGTTCGACTCCAGGATGTGTCGCCACTCCGCCTCGGTCGTCGCGAGGATCGGCTTCACGAGGAAGTCGCCGACGTTGTTCACGAGGATATCGAAGTGCCCGTACCGTTTGGCGGCGGTGTCGACGAGGCGCTTCGCCTCGCGCGCCTTCACGACGTCCGCGCGTACGGCGAAGGCGTCCGACTTGAGACCCACGAGTTCGCGGACGAGGCGGCTCGCGGCGGCCTCGCTTGTCCGGTAGTTCACGCACACGTCTGCGCCCGCACGCGCAAGCTCGATCGCGATGGCCCTACCAATGCCGCGGGCGCCACCCGTGACGACGGCTGCCCTCCCCCGCAGGTCCATCGCCACGAGAGAGGGAGAACGGACTAAGAAACTACCCGTCGGGACGCCCGGGCGCGCCCCGCGCATCGGGATCAGGATAGAAGGCGCTCAACGCTTCGAACTCAAGGCGCTGCAGATGCCGGAGGCGGAAGGACCATCCGAGGAGCCCTCCGCCGACGCCGACAATGACGAGGCTCCCAACGATCGGATCGATGTCTCCGCTCGCGAAGTCCGCGCTGACGCGCGAGAGGATCAACCATAGGACTCCGACCGCAACAACCCAAATGCCGTACAAGAGGTACCGCTTCCAGGAATGAACCGAGAAGGGAATCTCGCGCCCCTTGTAGAGCACCTCCGCGGCGGTCCCCGTCCCCGAGCACGCTATACACGAGCCGTCCGTGCAGTCCGAACACCCTTCGCCGGCCACTCGGCCCGTGCCTGAGCACACGGGGCATCGTCCCGTCGAACCGCAGACGTCGCACGGCGACGGCCGGACCTCGACATTGGCGTTCGTCACTCGGACTCCTCCCGGAAAGCCCCACGAAGGGACCCGGAGCCGAACGGTCTGGGACCGTGCGGCTACTTCTTCTGCACGCCCTGGAGCACGCCCTGGGCCTGGAACCACTGCGCGAGCGTGTTCGAGACCTCCTCGAACTTGTTCGACACGCGCATCGCCCCAATCGCGCCGCCGGCCCAGCCTGTGTTCGCCTTGTGCAAGCGGAGCGCGGCCATCTCCTTCTGCGCGTGGATCTCAAAGTCGATCCCGAAGTACTGCGCGAGCGCGCCGAAGGCGATATTCATCCCCTTGCTCCCCTTCTCCGCCTTCCCCTTCACGCCGCTCTCCCACTTCACGTTGAAGCCGCTCGCGAGAAACGCGTGCTGCACGAGCTGCTGGACGTTCTCGACCGGCCCCTTCACCCAGATGTCTGTATACGAGGTCACAACCTCCCTCCTCAGACCGTGATGGACCGTGGCATCCCATCAAGGTTCCGCTGAGCGACGCCTCGAGCTCCGACACATTGAAATAGGTCCGGCCTCCTCGATTCCCTCCACCATGACCCGCATCGCGTGGGCGACGAATCCGAAACGGCCCGTCGCGGGCTTCCCATATTGAGAGCGAAGGCTCTCCGTGTTCTGTGGTCTCGGGAATCGGGGCATGGTGTAAGGGCAGCATTCGTGACTGTAGATCACGCGGTGGGCGTTCGACTCGCTCTGCCCCGATCAGGGACCAAGGAAACGGAGGTGATTCGATTCCGGACGAAACGGACCCTCGGGATCCGGCGCCGCGTGCGCTGGCTCCTCGAGTCGCTGCGGGCCGCGTCGCGCGGCCACCAGTGGTGACGCCGCCCGTGTGGCGGTGGGACCGCTGGCCCAGCGGAGCCGCGAACCCGGCGAAACGCCTTCGGGCCCTTGGTGTAACCTGGCTAGCACCCCTGGCCTGGAACCAGGATGTGGCCGTTCGAATCGGCTGGGGCCCACTGAGCCGGTCGCCCAGCAGCAAGGGCAGCGGACTCTTAACCCGCCCATCGCCGGTGCAACTCCGGCCCGGCTCGTCCGGACGCGTAGCCAAGCGGTCGACGGCACGGGACTTTTAATCCCGCCGGGCGAAACGCCCCGCCGCAGGTTCGAATCCTGCCGCGTCCACTCCGGAGCCGTAGCTCAACGCAGCGAGAGCGCGTCGCTGAAGACGACGTGATCCCGGTTGGACTCCGGGCGGCTCCGCGCAGGCGGAGCTCGAGAGCCGAGCACCCGATTGTTAATCGGGAGGACCCGGTGCGATTCCGGGCGCCTGCGGTTCTTGCGTCGCAACATTCATTACACCCTTGCCCATGAGCATCGGTAGGTGAGTCCGACGCTGCTCAGCACAGCCCGTCGAGATCGGCGCCATCACACGTGGCGCACCAGATGCTGAGGTAGCCGGGGCTCTCCGCGTTTTCACGGTGACTTTGGCGGCGGTGCCGCTGACGCCAGAACGGGTCTGGCAACCGCCTAGTAAGCGGACCTCTGGGAGTTCGAGTCTCCCCAGCGGCCTCCGGATCCCCGGCTTCTTCGGCGCACAATGACCGCGGTCGTTCAGTGGCAGGACACGAGGTTGTGGCCCTCGCGACGTGCGTTCGATCCGCACCCGCGGTCCTCCGGGGCGGTACGGTAACAGCAGCCGGGCTGGCTCCAGACCAGCAGGTGCCCGTGCGAATCGGGTCCGCCCCACTCCGTGGATCCGCGAGGGACGAACTCGCGGACGACGCACGCCCGTGGCGGCGAGCAACGAAGCCGCCAACGATGCTCCCGTGGTCCAACAGCAGGATGGCGGTCTGTCCAACCGTCGGTCCGCGTGCAAGTCGCGGCGGGGGCGTTGTGGGAAAGGTATCCGTCCCACATCCCACAAACTATCTATCCCACAAGTGCCGATCTTTGTCCGATGGCCGTAGCCAAGGTCGACGATAAGGGACGGATTGCCATCCCCGCGTCCATTCGAAAGAAGATTGGACTCCGCGCAGGTGACCGAGTGAGGATCGAGAAGGAGGGCTCACGAATCGTCATCGTCACGGAGCCCCCGGCAATCCGTTTCGTGAACTCTCGCGGCGGGTGGAAGCGGAATCCCTTCCCCAGCACGGAGGAGTCCCTGTTTGGATCGTAAGTTTCTGGACGTCAACGCGATCGCCGTCTTCCTCGACGCCGACCATGTGGGACATCCGTATGTACGCGACGCGGTCATGCCTGGCTTCCAAGGTGCATTCGAGATCCTGATCAACGCCTACCAGCTGCTTCAGGCGCGGTGGATCCTGGTTTCCCAGTGGGGGCTCGACCCCGAGGAGGTCGACGCGGCGGTGGAATCCACCGCCTCTTTGAGGCAGGTGACGTACGTGGAAGGGGGAGGGCCGACTGTCCTCGAGGCTTCCGCCTCTCGCGGAAGTCCGTCAGTACGTCTACGACTGCTTCGTCGCTGCCTTGGCGGCCAGTGCCGGCGCCACGCATCTCGTGACAACGGATGTGGGGATCCGCGCGGCTTGTGAGGCGGTCGGGATTCGGTATGAGAACCCGGTCCCGCCCGCGGTCCTGCGGCGTTTCGGCAAGACAGGGCGATGACGCCTCGTGCCGGGAGCGGTGGGCGGATCGAGGGTGTCCCGCGGTTTCGGACGCGTAGCTCAACGGACAGAGCGCCCGCCCTCTAAGCGGATGGAGATGCAGGTTCGAATCCTGCCGCGTCCGTCGCCCCTGTAGTTTACCGGACAGAATCGCGCGTTGCGGACGCGCGGGAAGCGGTTCAATTCCGCTCAGGGGCATCCGGGCGCGTGGTGTAACAGACAGCACACGGCGCTTCGAACGCCGCAGGTCAGGGTGCAACTCCTTGCGCGCCCGTCGCCCTCATCAGAATCGGGAGGTTGGAAGGCCTCTCGATCGGGCGGAGCTATTAGGAGAATAAGAGGAGAATAAGGGAAGGTGGAGGGGATGAGGACGCTGATCGTCCCTTCGGGACTCTACTTCATCCCGACCCGAATCGCCTGGAACCCGGAGTCCGGGTCGTTGCCCGTCATCTGGATCCGGCCGCGGATCTTCCAGTCGTGGTGGACCTGCGGGCCCGCGTACGACGGCTGCGCGCCGCCCGGGACCATGAGCTGCGCCTCAAAGGTCTGGCTCTGCCCGGGCGCGAGGACCATCGCGGACGCGATCGGGAAGGATTGCTCGAACGTCTTCTTCGCCTCGCGGACGGGCGTGTTGAAGTTGTTCCCGCACCGCGGGCACCGCGCGCTCTCGCTCCCGGAGATGTGCTCCTCCGCGACCATGTCGACGAACACGCCCTGGGACTTGATCTCGCCGGTCGCGTTCGAGACGACGGTCACGCGGACGTGCATCGGCTCGCCCGGGAAGACGGTCTGCAGCGGGTACTCGATGCTCACCTTCGCCGCGCCGCCGGTCATCGCCTGCGCCGCGCTCTTCAGCTTGTCGAAGACGCCCATGGGGATCCTCCGCCGCCACTCGCGGGAACGCTGGAAAAAGGTTGTGGGGTGAATATCACGTGGAATTCTGAGGGTCTCGCTGACCGGAGGCCGTCGATCACATCCTGAATGGGGAAAGTTCTGGGACTGATTCACGTCCCGCCGCGCTGCTTCCGGCGCTCTTCGAGCGCCGCCATGGCCTCGTCGAGGACCGTCTCGGTCCCCGCATAGAAGTCCCCGAACAGGCGATCCGTCTGCCGCCGGAGGCTCTGAAGCCGAACCGCCCACACGACGAGGAGGCCGCCGCCCCCGAACGGGATTGCGAGGGTCCACATGTCGGGCCCCACGGGGTTGCCGGCGTACAGGAGCGCGTAGGCGAGGGCTCCGAAGCCAATCGCCACCAAGCCGATCTGCAGCCAGAATCCCCAGTACTCCGCCATTCGCGAAACCGGACGCCCGTCGACCGTGAACTCCAAGTCCCTCCCCGTGCCCGCGCAGACCATGCACAGTCCCCCGGCACAGTCTAGGCAGACCTCTCCGCTGGCGAGTTCGCCCGACCCGTCGCATGTCGTGCACTTCCCCGTCGCGCGACAGGACTCGCACGGCACCGGATTCGCGACGACCTTGGCCACGGCCCCCCTCCCCCCAGAGCATCAGGGACTGCCGGGTTAACGGTTCCGGCCGCGGCTTGGCGGCAGAACTGGGCCGAAACACCCATATAGGGGCGCCTCCTACGTTCTGCTCCCATGATGCACACGGCATCGCGGAACCGATACGGAGGAGTCGTCCTCCAACAGCGGGTAGCGACGCTATTCGAAGGTAGCGCCGCCATAATTCGCTGAAGCGGTCCGGGGTGCCGTTCGGTGTTCTGACGTCCGGTGTGTGGGCGCCGCCATCGTTGGCGGCCTCGGTCTCGTTTTGGCGGCAATCACAGCCCCGTGGGGAAAGAGCATCCCTCCGCGCCTTGAACGCGGCATTCCCGGTGCAAGTCCGGGCGGGGCCATCCGTGGACGGCCGAGGAGACGCCCGGCGGAAGACAACTCGGCCGCGACGCACCGCAGATCCGCCGCGATTCGAGCGCCCGTAGCGTAGCCTGGCATCGCAGCGGACTTATGATCCGCCCAAACGCACCCGTCTGATACACGGGAGAGTTCGCAGGTTCAAATCCTGCCGGGCGCATTGCGCACGTCGCCTAGCGGACAATGGCAGCGGCCTTAGAAGCCGCCGGTTAGTCCTTCCGTTGGTTCGAATCCAACCGTGCGCACTTCCATTGACGCGTCAGAATAAATGTCCAGGAGCCCGTGGGCGGCTGACGGTGGCCACAATGGCCGCTGAGGAACGTCCTCGCTCCACAACGCACGCGGCCCGTCGCAAGCCGGGCGGCCGAGAGGCCGGGCAACCGCACACGAAACGAGACCGCCGCCAAGGAGGATGATCGGCACGCCGGGACGTTCTTGGCGGGACGGGTGCAACGGCGAGTCCCCGCGGGAGCAAGTCGGGAATCCGACGCTGAGTCGAATGCCGCCTAGAAACAGAACGAGGCGTACTACGGGCACCTGGACCTCTTCTTTGTCCGGATGGCGGAACGGGAACGCACCCGCTCGCTAGGCGGGAGGGCTTCGGCCCATGCAGGTTCGACTCCTGCTCCGGACGTACCGGGCCCGTGGTGTAACCTGGCAGCACACTTGCCCTGCAAGCATGGAGTCACGGTCCGAATCCGTGCGGGTCCACTTTGGCGGCGCTGATTTGGGCCTCGATCCCTGATGGCGGAGCGATAGAGGGATGGGCGGCGCCGCCCCGGCGGGCGTTCGGTGTCTCGCGAGCCCGCCGGTATTTGGCACCGTGGTCTAGCCTCAGGACCCTGCTCTTACAAAGCAGAGGCCCCCGTGCAACTCGGGGCGGTGCCACTCGCCGCCATGGTGTAACGGCAAACATCGGTGGCTTTCGCCCATCGGCTGCCGGTTCGACCCCGGCTGGCGGCACATGCGGCATTGGTGCAACGGGCAGCACGGCGGGCCTCCGACCCGCAGGTCCCCGATCGTGGCGGGGATGCCGCAACGCGGGAGTCGGTCAACGGCAGGCCCCGTCCTCGCCAAGGACGTGAATGCGGTTCGACTCCGCGCTCCCGCACTCAGGCACTTCATGCCGCCAAGGAAGAGGATCGAGCGCGCCGAGATGGGCAACCCGATGCCTCACCCCTCCCGGAACGGTTATGGGACCGCACCGACCTCGGGGGGACATGTTCTACGACGACCGCCGGATGGCGGGCCTGTGCCTCTTCGCGGGTGGCGCAACCTTCCTGATCTTCCACATCGTGGCCGAGGCCGTCGACCCTGCGTACAGCGTCTCGACGAACGCCATCAGCGACCTCGGCGTGCGCGCGGGCGCGCCGTTCTTCAACAGCGCGATGGTCGTCCTCGGCCTCCTGCTCTTGGGCGCTGCATACTTCCTGAACCGGACCTCTGGCGACCGCATCTTCGTAATCCTCGTCCTCGTGTCGGGCGTGGGGGCGATGGGCGTCGGCATCTTCAACGAAAACGCGCCCGACCCGCTCCACACCGCATTCTCCCTCGTCACGTTCCTCGGGATCGCGTTCACGGCGATTGCGTCGTACCGCGTTTCGAAGCCGCCCCTCGCGTACGTCGGCATCCTCGCCGGGGTTACGTCCCTCATCGCGCTCGCCCTGCTCGGATCTGGCACCTACCTGGGAATCGGCTTCGGCGGCATGGAGCGGATGATCGTGCTCCCCGTCCTCGCGTGGTCCCTCGCGTTTGGCGGCTCCCTGATGGCCCCGACCCCCGCGCCGGCCCCGGCGTGACGCGGGAGCGCCACGGCGACGCTTGGGAGTTCCTCGTATGCAGAGTAAATGCTTTCCCGGGGCAGACCTTATCGGGCGGTCCCGCCAGAGTTTGGCGGTGCAGACCCTCCGGACGCGTAACCGAATGCCGGACGATGCGACGGCCCAGGATTGGCGGCAGCGCTACGCGCCGAAAGTCACGCGCGGAAGAAGGCACGTACCTCCTCCGCGTCCGGTTCGAGCGACCGCCGCCGAAGAACGCCCCATAGCGCCGCGGCGTTTGGCGGCGGATCCGACTAGATCTTCACGGGCACGGCGGGAGCGATGCGCGCGGCCGCGGGCTTTGGCGGCCGGACGAGGAACGTGACCGCGAGCCCGACGAGGCCGAGCAGCACGCCAACGTAGAACGCCGGGACGTACGACTGGAACATCGAGTAGATCGTCCCGACCGCCGCCAACGCGATCAGGGCCCCGAGCCCGTAGCCGGTGAACATGACCCCGTAGTTCGCGCCGAGGTTCTTCGTCCCGAAGTAGTGCGTCGTGAGGGCCGGCATGACCGCGAGGAATCCGCCGAACACCAGGCCGGTGATCGCGATGCCGGCGAAGATCGTGACCCACCATGTGGACATGGAGAGGAGCGCCATCGCGCCGATCAGCACCGCGTACATCGCGAAGAGGGCGTGGCGAGGCGTGAACGCGTCCGCAATCCGCCCGAAGATCGGCCGGCCGATGCTGTTGAACACCGCCATGACCATCACCGCGACGAACGCGTACTCGACGATGCCGGCGACCTCGCCCGCGATCGGCTTCGCCTTCCCGATGATCATGAACCCGCCCGCGGTCCCGATCGCGTACACCGCCCACGCCAACCAGAACGCGGGCGAGCGCAGCACGGCGTGCCGCTCCATGTCCGCGAGCGGCTCCCAGCCGCGCATCCGCACGGGCTTCTTCGGCTCGGGGGCCTTGTAGTCCTTTGGCGGGAACGTCAGGAGGGACCCGAGCGGCACCAGGACGACCAGGAAGACGATTCCGAGGACCAGGAACGTCGCGGGCACCCCGTACGCCTTGATGAGCACGTCCGCGGCCGGGGCGGTGAACAGCGGGGAGAGCCCGTAGCCCATCACGACGACGCCCGTCGCGAACCCCTTCTTCTCCGGGAACCATCGCTGCGCGGTCGGGATCGGCGGGTTGTACGCGAATCCGAGGCCGATGCCCATCACGACGCCGTACGTCACGACGAGCGTGGGGATCGGCCACGGGCTGACCGCGACGAGGGCGGACGACATGTACCCGACGGACACGAGGATCGCACCGATGATCGCAATCTTCCGCGGCCCGAACCGGTCCACGAAGCCGCCGCAGAACGTCATGCCGATCGAGAACATCCCGAGCGCGACGGCCATCGGGAGCATCGCCGTGAACTGGTCCGCGCCGTACGACGTCCGGAGCGGGGAATCGAAGATGCTCCACGAGTACGCGGTGCCGAGCATCACGTTCATGACGAAGCTGACCGCGAGGTAGGCCCCGCGCATCTTCGGGAACGCCATACGTGGGGCTCACGGGGCGCCGCCAAAGAGGTAGCGAATAGTGCGAACATACCGAACGGGCGCGCATCGACAATATGGGCGGGGACGTGGAGTAGAAGCCCCCTCTGGCCCGCTGCGCGCCGCGCGGAATGGACCAGCTATATATTCTTCGGTCGCAATCGTGCGCTGCTGAGGGATACCTTATGACCGGCCCGGGTCCCTCGGAACGATTCGAAGCGAGGTTGACCCATGGTCGTGTCCGGTGCGACGATTGACAGTCTGCTCAAAGAGAAGGAACAGTACCCGCCCCCGGAATCGTTCCGGCGCCACGCGATCGTCCAAGACGACGGGATCTACGAGAAGGCCCGGAAGGATCCGGACGGGTTCTGGGCCGCGGAGGCGGACCGCCTGCACTGGACGAAGCGGTGGGACAAGGTCCTCGAGTGGAACGCGCCGTTCGCGAAGTGGTTCGTCGGCGGGCGGATCAACGTGTCCGAGAACTGCCTGGACCGCCACGTGCACTCCCCGCGCCGCCAGAAGGCCGCGATCGTCTGGGAGGGCGAGCCCGGCGATCGCAGGGTGTTCACGTACGGGCATCTCTGGCGCGAGGTGAACAAGTTCGCGAACGTCCTGAAGTCCCTCGGAGTCCGCCGCGGGGACCGCGTGACGATCTACATGCCGATGATCCCGGAGCTCCCGATCGCGATGCTCGCGTGCGCGCGGATCGGCGCGGTCCACAGCGTGATCTTTGGCGGCTTCAGCGCGAAGGCCGTCCACGACCGGTCCGTCGACGCAGAGTCCCGCGTGATCGTGACGACGGACGGCGGCTATCGTCGTGGGAACATCGTACCCCTGAAGAGGACCGTGGACGAGGCGATCGAGGACCTCCCGGACCTCGTGAAGCACGTCGTCGTGTTCCAGCGGACGAAGGAGCCCGTGCCGATGAAGGAGGGCCGCGACGTCTGGTGGCACGAGGCGATGGCGGAGGCGGACGACTGGTGCGAGCCGGAGGCGATGAACGCGACGGACCCGCTCTTCGTCCTGTACACGAGCGGCACGACGGGGAAGCCGAAGGGCGTCCTCCACTCGACCGGCGGCTACCTCGTGGGCGTCACGAGCACGCACCGCCTCGTGTTCGACATCCGGGACGAGGACCTGTACTGGTGCACCGCGGACATCGGCTGGGTCACGGGGCATTCGTACATCGTGTACGGCCCGCTCGCGAACGGCGCGACGTCCTTCATGTACGAGGGTTCGCCGGACTTCCCGAAGCCGGACCGGTGGTGGCACCTCGTCGAGGAGTACGGGATCACGATCCTCTACACGGCGCCGACGGCGATTCGCGCGATGATGCGGTGGGGCGACGAGTGGCCACAGAAGCACGACCTCTCCGCCCTGCGGCTCCTGGGCACGGTCGGGGAGCCCATCAACCCGGAGGCGTGGCGGTGGTACAACCGGACGATCGGGAACGGCCGGTGCCCGATCGTGGACACGTGGTGGCAGACGGAGACGGGGATGATCCTGATCACGCCGCTCCCCGGCGCGGTGACCACGAAGCCGGGCTCCGCGACGTTCGCCTTCCCCGGCGTGGAGGCGGAGGTCGTCGACGAGAAGGGAAATGCCACAGGCGTGAACCGCGGCGGATGGCTCGCGATCTCGAGGCCGTGGCCCGCGATGCTCATGACCCTGTACAAGGACGACGCGCGGTTCAAGCAGACGTACTGGTCCCAGATTCCGGGGAAGTACTTCACGGGCGACGGCGCGCGGATCGACGAGGACGGGTACTTCTGGCTCATGGGCCGGATCGACGACGTCCTGAACGTGTCCGGGCACCGGATCGGGACGATGGAGGTGGAATCCGCGCTCGTGAGCCACCCGAAGGTCGCGGAGGCGGCGGTCGTCGGGAAGCCGCACGCGCTGAAGGGGCAGTCCCTCGTCGCGTACGTCGTCCTGAAGACGGGGAACGCGCGGACGGACGAGCTCAAGGACGAGCTCCGGAAGCACGTCCGCGCGGAGATCGGTCCGATCGCCGCGCCGGACGACGTCTATATCACGGACAAGCTCCCGAAGACGCGGAGCGGGAAGATCATGCGCCGCGTGATCCGCTCCCTCGTGTCCGGGCAGGAGATCGGGGATACGACGACCCTCGAGGACCCGGGCGCAGTCGAGGAAGTTAAGAAGTGGCTCGCGGAGGTCGAGGCGAAGAGGGCGTAGGCCCCCGGTCGTTCCCCTGCACCTGCCGGAAACCCACAAATACTACGAAACCACTATTGATTCCGATGGAATCGTCCCTGACGATCAAGTTCCGCGGCGCCGAGGCCGAGCTCCTAGACCGCATGGTCCGCTCCGGGCTGTTCGCGACGAAGTCTGAGGCGGTGCGCGCGGCCCTCGTGAAGTACGGAACGGACCTCGGCCTGCTGCGAGCCCGGGACCTGTGGACGGCAATCAAGTCGAGCCCGCGGCGCCGCGTCTCCCTCGCCCAGCTCCGGAAGGATGTCCGGAGGGCGGAGGATGCCGACTAGAGCGTTCCTCGACTCCAACGTGTTCATCTTTGGCGTCGAGCGGCCGACCTCGAACTCCCGCAGGATCCTGGATCACCTCGCGGCGGCGCGGATCGAAGGAGCCGTCACGGACCGCGTCGTCCGGGAGGTCATGGGGTACTTCCGGCGCCACTACGGGAAGGATCTCGCCGCCCAGCTGCGGAACTTCATCCTCCTCACCTGCGAACTCGTATTGGAGTCGGACGTGGAGGTCCCGCGGGAGCTCACAGACCTTGTCGGCGCAAAGGACGCGGGCGCCGTCGCGGCCACGCGCGTGCTCGGGTTGGCGGCGCTGGTCTCCACCGACTCCGACCTTACCCCCGTCCCCGAGCATCGTACTCCGAAGGCCTTCCTGGAGCAAATCGGAGAGCGGACAGCTCCAGGGCCGGAGTAGCGCAGGCGGGTGCAAGACAGAACCTTCATCCCCCTCCAGAGGTTCCGCCAGAGCCGATGGCGTCGCGCCTCGACCCTATCTTCAACCCCCGCACCGTGGCCGTCATCGGCGCGTCGCGGAACAAGGAGAAGGTCGGCTGGGCGATCCTCCACAACCTCGTCGCGAACGACTACCAGGGCACGATCTACCCCGTGAACCCGAAGGCGGAGTCGATCCACTCGATCAAGGCGTACCCGAGCATCCTCGACGTCCCCGGGCCCGTCGACCTAGCGGTGATCACGGTCCCTGCGGAGGTCGCCCTCGAGACGATCGAGGAGTGCGCGAAGAAGGGCGTGAAGGGGCTCATCGTGATCACCGCCGGCTTCCGCGAGATCGGCGGCGTCGGCGAGGAGCGGGAGAAGCACCTCCGCGACCTCGTGCGGAAGCACGGGATGACGATGGTCGGACCGAACTGCATGGGCGTCATCAACACGCACCCGGGCGTGTCGATGGACGCGACGTTCGCCGCCACCCCGCCGCTCCGCGGCACGGTCTCCTTCATGTCGCAGTCCGGCGCGCTCGGCGTCGCAATCCTGGACCAGGCGCGGTCGATCAACGTCGGCTTCGCGAAGTTCGTTTCCCTTGGGAACAAGGTGGACGTCAGCGGCAACGACCTGCTCGACGCGTGGGAGGACGACCCGGAGACGAAGGTCGTGCTGATGTACATCGAGAACTTTGGGAATCCCCGCAACTTCGCGCGGATCGCGCGGCGCGTGACGAAGAAGAAGCCCGTGATCGCCGTGAAGTCCGGACGCACGGAGGCGGGCGGGCGCGCGACGATGAGCCACACCGGCTCGATCGGCGGCTCCGACGTGGCGGCGGAGGCCGTGTTCGCGCAGACCGGCGTGATTCGCGCGTACAGCATCGATGAGCTGTTCGACTACGCGATGGCCTTCACGCTGCAGTCGCCGCCGGAGGGGAAGCGCGTGGCGGTGATCACGAACGCGGGCGGCCCCGCGGTGATGGCGACGGACATGCTCATCGCGCTCGGCCTCGAGCTCGCGACCTTCAAACCGGAGACCGTGTCCTCGATGCGAAAGTGGGCGCCGGACGAGGCGTCCCTGAACAACCCGATCGACCTGATTGCGTCGCGGAACCCGGAGGACTACCGCCGCGCGCTCGACGCGGTGCTTGCGGACGACAACGTGGACGCGGCGATCGCGATCTGCGTGCCCCCGGTGCCCACCGCCGAGGTCCCCGTCGCCCGCGCGATCTGGGAGACCGCCAAGAAACACGGGAAGCCCGTCCTGTGCAACTTCCTCACGCGCGACCAGGACTCGCCAGGCTTCGTGGAGCTCGTGCAGAACGGGTTGCCCGCGTACCTGTATCCCGAGAGCGCCGCGCGGGCGTTGGCGGCGATGCACCGGTACCGGGAGTACGTCCAGCGGGACGAGGGGACGTTCCCGAAGTTCGAGGTCGCCACCGCCAGCGCGAAGCGGATCCTCGACGCCGCCCGGACGCACGGCCACACGCGGCTCCCGGAGACGGAGGCGCTCGCCCTCCTCGAGGCGTACGGGTTCTCCACCGCCAGGACCACGGTCGTGAAGGACGCGGACGAGGCGGAGGCCGCCGCCAAGGAGATCGGGTTCCCCGTCGTGCTCAAGGCCGTGGGCAAGGACTTGGTCCACAAGACGGAGCATGGCGCGGTGGCGGTCGACATCCGGGACGAGCAGCACCTGAAGGCCGCGTTCGCGAAGATGGAGAACGGGCTCGCGAAGGACAAGGTCGCCGTCGACGGATGGCTCGTCCAGGAGTTCGTCGTCGGGGGGAAGGAGACGATCCTCGGGATGAACCGGGACCGCACGTTCGGGCCGCTCCTCGCGTTCGGGCTCGGCGGCATCTACGTCGAGTACCTGAAGGACGTCGCGTTCGGGCTCGCGCCGATCACGGACGCGGACGCGAAGCGCATGATCCGGTCGATCAAGACGTTCCCGCTGTTGGCGGGGGTGCGCGGGGAGAAACCGTCGGACGTGGCGGCGCTCGAGGACGCGCTCCTCCGGCTGTCACAACTCGTCCACGACTTTGAGGCGATCAAGGAGATTGACCTGAACCCCGTCATCGTTCTGGAGAGCGGGTACAAGGTCGTCGACGCACGGATCCTCCTCTAGATTCCGCGAACCGTCGTGAATCCTCCCAGCACGGCTCAACGCCAGCCAGAGCGCATGGCGGACCGTCCCGAGGACTGGCCACGAGGTTATCACGGGCCGGAAGCGGGGGACGAAGATTATATCTCACCCGCGCGCCACTTCCCAGTTCCCTAGGGGACTTGCGCGTGCCACCGCCGCCGAAGAAAGGAGTCAAGGCGACCTTGCACAAGCTCTTCATCCTCGACGCCCAGGGCGGCTACGCGGGCGAGGTCCCCCTCGACGAGAACTGCGTCGTGGAGTTCAGCGACTTCCTGGCGGCGATTCCGGAGGCGGGAATCGCGGACGGGCAGACGATCTTCCTCGGGGAGTGGAAGGCGACCGCGATCAACGGGGAGCGGATGAGCCTCGTCGCGATTTCGAAGGGGAACCTCGGGCCGGAGGAGGTCGCGTGGGCGAAGGGCGCCCTCGTGGCGGCGGAGGCCCAGCTCACGCAGCCGGAGACGGAGGAGACGCCGGTCTCCCACGAGGCGCCGGACAAGGGCGTGATGGAGAACCTCGCGAGCGCGCTCGACAAGCGCGAGGCCGCGTTGCTGGAGCGGGAGAAGGCAATCGCGGAGGCGGAGCAGCGGGCGCAGACCGCGTGGGAGGAGTACCGGAAGCAGTTCGAGGCGGAGCTCGAAGGAATCCGCGCGAGGGCCGGGGACCTGGAGCGAGAGCGGGATGCCGCCAAGGAGGAACTGCGCGCGGTCCAGGAGAAGATGCGCGCGGAGATGGATCGGATCGCGAACGCGCCGAAGCCCACAACGCCCGCGCAGCCGGACCCGAGGCTCGAGCAGCTCCGGAAGCAGACCGAGGTGGACCGGAAGTACCTGCAGAAGTACGCGCTCGACCTGATCGCGCGGGAGGAGAAGGCCCGCGACGCGCAGATGGCAGCGGCGGAGTCCCTGGAGAAGTTCGCGATCGCGCAGGCAGAGATCGACGCGCTTAAGAGGGAGCTGGAGGCGGCGAAGGCGAAGGCGGCGCAACCCTCTCCGGAGATCGAGGCGGCCCGTCGGGAACTCGAGATGCGCGTCAAGATCCTTCAGGAGAAGGCGTTCGACCTCCTCCAACGGGAGGAGAAGCTCCGAGGGCGCGAGCAAAAGCTCCAAGAAACGCTCAAGCACATCAGCGTGTGAGTGGGCGCGAGGTCGTCAGAACCTGTCACGCAGTCGACGGATCGGGGACCCGCCCGGGGGCCTCACTCGCTCGAGTTCTCGTTGGAACGGGCCGAACCTCGAGCCCCAGTCGAGAGCCGCGAGTTCCACCACCTCACGAACTCTGCGTAATCGCTCGCGGAAAGGCCCTCCTTCAGCGTCCTCAAGAACGCGGAGTCGAACAGAGAGCGCACCAAGGGTTTCTCCGGCATCGATCGCTGCATTGACGCAAGCCTCCTTTAGCCTTTCCCATTCCTCGACGGTCAAGGGCACGCAGAAATCTCTTCACCCATGGATGAGAAGGTTCCGCGTACATGTAGCCGAAACCACGGGCTCGAGGACCCCCGCCCCTCAACGGCTTTAAGGGTCACGCCCGTTGTCTGGGGACAATGATCCGCGAGCGGGTCGAGGACCTCCGGAAGCGACTCGCGACGGAGCCGCAGTTCCAGACCCAGGGCCGGACCCTCTTCGTCGACCTCGAGCGGCAGGAAATCTGGGAGGCGTACACGCCGCTCCGCGTCGTGAACTACTTCCTCGGCGGCCGCGGCGTGAACATGTTCTACCTCGCGAACCTCCTCGACCCGTCCCTGGACCCGGAGAGCCCCGAGGTCCCGCTCATCTACGGCTCCGGGATCGCGACCGGCGTCATCCCCAGCGCCTCCCGCGGGAACCTCACGTCGTGGTCCCCGGACTCCCGCATCCTCATGGACTCGAACGCGGGGGACTACTTCGCCTCGTTCCTCAAGCTCAACGGCATCGACCACCTCGTGATGTACGGCCGCGCCGCCAAGCCGACGCTCCTCTTCATCACTGGAGGGAACCTCGAGTTCCGCGATGCCACGCCGTACGCGGGCCTCGACAACATCGACCTCCGCGAGCGGGTCGCGAAGGACCTCCGAGGCCGCTGGGGCGCGGACCTCGCGATGATCAACATCGGGCGCGCGGGGGAGAACGGCGTCCGCGTCGCGGGCGTGATGACGGGCCCGAAGAGCCTCCACGCGCGC
>Ga0209751_10001509_pt1 | contig 23875 bp, 18 predicted proteins | sample RifCSP13_1_FD_184019 | JGI IMG/M metagenome (GOLD analysis project Ga0209751, IMG submission 184019) | Soil microbial communities from Rifle, Colorado - Rifle CSP2_sed 13_1 (SPAdes) (version 2) | ecosystem: Environmental > Terrestrial > Deep subsurface > Rock core/Sediment | place: Rifle...
TATTGCAGCGTAATCCCGCTGATGCCGGGGTCGTCGGTGTTGATCGTCGCCAGCAGGCTGTGTTCCAGGAAGCGGCGCAGGGGGTGGCTGGGATAATCCGCCACCGTGCTGGTTTGCACGTTGCTGGTCAGGTTGGCTTCGATGCCGATCCGCTTTTCGCGCATGTGTTCGATCAGGCCTGGGTCTTCCAGGGCGTGCACGGCGTGCCCGATGCGGGCTGCGCCCAAATCCCGGATCGCCTGCCATACGCTTTCCGGTCCGGCGGCTTCACCGGCGTGAACGGTGATGCCCCAACCGGCGTCGCGGGCCTTGCGCAGGTGCTCGACGAATAACTCCCCCGGATAGTTGGCTTCGTCGCCAGCCAGGTCCAGGGCGGCGATGTGATCCCGTTGGCTCAGCAGGGCTTTGAGCTCCTGCCAGGCGATTTGCGGCCCATAGGTGCGGCTGAGTATGCCGATCAAATTTACCGGCATGCCGCTGAGGCGGCTGGCAGAGGACACCCCCTCCACGACAGCTTCGACCACGCCGGCGGGGTGCAGGTGGTGGGGTTCAGCCATAAACCAGGGGCTGAAGCGCAGCTCCACGTAGTCAAGCCCTTCCTGGAAAGCGTCCTCGACGCTCTCATAAGCCACCCGCTGGCAGGCAGCGTAGTCCACCAGGACGCCGATCATCCACTGGAATTTTGAGATAAAGGCCATCACCCCGGGCTGCGGCTCGGTCACCTGGACGTGCGGTCGCAGGCTCTCGATATCCCAGGCTGGCAAGGGGAGGTTGTGCTCGCGGCCCAGCTCCAGGATGGTACCCAGCCGCAGGCTGCCGTCCAGGTGGCGGTGCAGGTCGATGAGGGGGAGATGGGGAGCGATCACAGGCTCAGCTTTGTCGATGATGGGGTATCAAATGCCGCGTCGGGTTGCCCGGAGCGGGTTTTCCCAAGTATAATTAGGTTGAGCGCTTACTGCAATGCGCTTGCGCACTGTAATTGATTGAGGCTTTCTGGGTTTTACCGTGGGCAGTCCAGCGCGGCGATTCTCAAAGAACTTTGGTAGAAATTATCTGAGGAGATCACGATGAAACGAATGTTGAGCTTTCTATCCGGTGCAATCCTCGGTGCCCTGGTCGGGGCGACGCTGGCTTTGTTATTCGCGCCCGCTTCTGGGGAGGGGCTGCGCGAGCAGCTCCGCCAGCGAGTGATGGTTCTGCAAGAGGAGGTCAAAAAGGCGGCAGCCGAGCGGCGGTCAGAGCTCGAAGAACAGTTGGCCAGCCTGCGGTCGCCGGGTAAACCGGGCGAGGCGTAATTCGCCCCGGAAACGGAAACCTGGGGTTGGGCAGTTAGCCTCTGCCCAACCCCAACTTTTTCACCCCACTGGGCAGCGCCCGCTAGGGGCTGAAATAGAAGCGGTAAGCCGCGGGCTGGCGGGTGAAGCGGGTTGTGCCGGCCACGACCAGGACCGCCTCGTCGATGTCTGCCCCTAAATGCAGGGGGATTTCAGCGCTGTTATCCGCGCTCAATTCGATGTGTTCCACCGTGATGGTAGAGCCTATGCTGATCAAGGCCAGGCGGAAGGTTTGCGGGAGCCTGTTTTGGATGCGCACGAAGCCCTCCCCCTGCAAACCGCCATCGTCGGCCTCGAAGTCGCTGAAATAGCCAATTTCGGGGATGGCGATATCGTCGAGCAGGAAGCCCTCGCCATGGACGGCGGCGTCCGTAATGTACTCGAAGCGGATCCATACGCTTTGTCCGGCAAATTGAGACAGGTCAACTTCTTCCTGGATCCAGGCAGGGCCAGCGGCGCTGAGACCGGTATACGCCCAGCCGTAGTTGGCCCCGGTAGGGTCTTCAGCCGTGCCGGAAGGCGTGGTGAGCATCTGCCAGCTCTCGCCATCACTGGAAGCCAGCAGGTAGAGGTAGTCGTAACTGGCTTCGATATCGTACCAGGTCCAGTAGGTCAGCGTCAGCGGGCCGCTGTGCGCGCTGAAATCGAACCTCCGGGTTAAGGTCATATCCGACTCGTCGCCTTTGTTCGACCAGAAGGCGTACGAACCGGAGTGCGGGTTGGCAGGTAGCACCCCGACCTGGATAGATCCCTCGAAGTTCAGGGTGAAATCCCCGCGGCATTGGATGCTGATATAGTCCGCGCCGTACTGGTGAACATCCCGGGTGAGCATATTCTGCCCGCAGGTGCGCCGGGTCTCTGTGGCGGAGGGTTGGGGGGCTCGTGGATAAAGGCGGTAGGCATAGCGACTATCGCCAACTTCTTCATCTTGAAGGTATGAAGTCAAAATCCAGTCCATGAAGAGGTCATCCGCGCCAACGGGGTCGCCGTTGAGCGGGTCGGTGGCGCCTATCTCCTGGAGGAGCAGGTCGATGCTCTCCAGGCCGTTGGCGGTGTTGGCGACCAGGTCTTTAGTGGCTTGTTCTCCAAGCCGGTCCAGGAAATAATTCAGGAACAGGAAAGAAGCCCCGTAGTGCGGCGCAGTTTGAGAATTGTCATTCGGCCAGTCGTTCAATTGCATATCGGGGTCTTGGGCGTAGGCGTAATCATGCCCGCCGGTATCGTAACCGTTCAGGTACATGGCCAGATCGGAGAAACCCTCATTCATCCAGGAGGTCTCATTGCGGTCTCGATACCAGTGGATCATGTGCTGAAATTCGTGCGCCAGTACGCCGTAGGCGTATTCTTCCCCTAAGGAAAGCAGGTCGGCGTTGAGCACGAACATTTCGTGGCCGTTCGAGAATTCCTGGACCTCCGGCGGGTATACATCCCGGGAGGAAAAGTAGCCGACCACTGATCGGCCTATGTCACTGACGTACAGGATGTACAGGTGCGGGTCGCCATCCACGCCGGGAGACCATTCGCTCCCGAAGAACTCCCGGTTGGTGGGATAGATCTGGTTTTCGAAAGTCTCCGCCAGGCTCGCCAGTTCGTCGCTATCGGAGTCCAGGCCCGTCTCGATCCAGAAGTAAGTGTGTGGGGTGATATACGCCAGGCTGGCTTGGACCTGGAAGTTCTCATCCGTAGTTGTGTTGGTGACCCAGAACGCGGCCTGCTCGCCCAGGCTGGGGAGAGAGGCTGGAGGCTCCAGCGTGGGGGAGACGCCCCGCTTGCCTTCCAGGCGGCGAGCCAGGTCGATGGGGTCGTTGACCGGAATTTCGGCTTCCTTGAGCGTCTGCAGCGTTTCCGCAGCGGCATCCGGCTGGGATTGTTGGATATCCGGCGGCGTCGACTCGCTCTCAGCGGCTGTTTCGGTGGGTGAAACCTGCGCCCTGGTAGGGGTGGGGCGAACGACGACCGGCGTGTTGCTTGGCGACAGCTCGCCGACCAGGGACGAACGGGTGCCTGGTTGCGGGAGCAAGACCAGCGCCGCGGCGAGGGTGACCGCGGTGCAGACGCAGCAGACAACTAGCACAGCCGCGAGCAGCAGGATCAAAGGTGTTTTCCAGGAGCGGTCCATGATTCAGCTCGTTTGTCAGCGCGCCCTGGATGGATGGTCTTGATCTTCGGGGCGGGGGGCCGTCCAGGCAGCCGCAGTGATCAAGCCGAAATTCACCCAGGCGTTTGGGATAGCGAAAGAATCGAAAGAGATCGCCGCCATCCCGAACGCCAGCAGGGCAAGCAGCCCGGCTTTGCCCCAGAAGTCCGGGTTATTCTCCCTCGAGTGGAAAAGCGCCAGCGCGCAGCCCAGGATCGCCGCCAGGAAAGCGACAAAGGCAGCCGCGCCGACCAGACCGGTCTCTGCCAGGATGCGCAGATAATAATTCTTCGGCGTAACCAGCCGGTTGCGCCCAATGTCGGGGGTCAGGATGCGCAGGATTTCCGGATTGTTTGCCAGCAGGCGGTCAGGAAGCGCCTCCTCGACGTAAAAGGCGAAATTGCCCAGGCCGACGCCCAATACCGGATGGTCAGTGTAGAGATTAAAGGCTGCTTCGGAGTACATGAGTCGCGCCCCAAAGCCAATGTAGTCGAAATACTCCAGCAGGCTGGTTTCTTGGACTTCGCCCCAATAACTCCACAAACGGGTGAAGAAGGGGTTTTTGACGCTGGCTGCGTACAGCGCTCCTATCAAAATGGCGATTACCAGGCTCGCTTCAATGAGGCGGCGCAGCCAGAATAACCTCCCCGAGCGAGGCTTCTCCGGCGTAGCAGCGCGCTTGGGGCGCAGGAATAAAACGCTGATCGCGACCAGCCCGATCAGGTTTGCCAGCCCGGCGCGCGAAAATGTGAACACCAGAATGACTACCGACCAGACCAGGAGCAGCCATTCTACTGTCAGCCAGCGCCAGCGCCAGCGGAACGCGCTGTAACCGCTCAGCGCCGACGCGAGCAGCCACGGCAGCAACAAAACGCTGATCTGCTCGGCGAACCAGTTGGGTTCGTAGGTCATCCCGGAGACGCGGTTGGTGAACAGGGTGCGCGTCGAGATGTAGGCCTGCAGGCTTTTCAGCCACTGGTAGTACTGGGAGTCGAAGCTGATTACATAGACGGCTTGCAGGGAGCCCCACAGCAGGGCCAGGATAAAGCCAAGATAGAGCCAGCGCAGAGAGGCGCGCAGGTCTTGGGTGGAACGGGGGAAAAGGGAGACCGTGTAGTATATGCAGCAGCCAATCCCCAGCGTTATAAGAGCGCGCAGCGTGCGCGCCCCCACGCTGATCCCGAGCACCGGTTCAATCCCCTGCAGGGTGGATAAAAGCGAGCTGGCCAGGGCGATCAAGGTGAACGGGATCAGGGTAAGCAGCGTCTTGGGGACCGGCCTGGAAAACAGGCGCGGCAGGGTGAACAAAACCAGCAGGAGCAGCAGCGGGTAGAGGGAGAGTGGGCGCACCAGGGCCAGCCCGCCCATTTCTTCCGGAAAGTAGGGAAAGCTTGTCACCGGCAAACATACCAGGAACAGCGCCCAGCAGGCTTTGCAGGTCATGCTGAGCAGCGGAGATACGCGCACACCTGGAGAGCGGAGCATCACGAGGCGGCCCTCTTGGGCGGGCGGGCCATCCAAAAGAAAGCGTAGCCCAGCATGGCTAATGAACCCCCGACCAGCGCCATCTGGCTGCTGCGGCGCACGGGCTGCGCCGGGAGGGTGTCTTCGAGCGGCTTTACGACCAGGTTGACGGTCAGGCCATTCGAGGCCTGGACATTTGACTGCAGACTTGCCTGTAATTGGGCGAGTTGTAAGCCAAGTTCGTCAGATTGTTCTTGTAGGGTTGCAATCTGGCTGTCTGCCATGATGAGGAGCTTGCCCAGCCAGGGCGCATATTCCTGCGCCGGGGAGTCTGCGGGAGGAACCTGATCGACCAGCGCAAGCTCGATGGGGTTAAAACCCACCAGGCTGGCTGCCAGGGATTGCAGGCGCCAGCGCTCCAGCGGTTCCAGGGACGCTGCGCTGCCAGCGGCGGTCAGTTCTCCCTGCCAGGCTTGCAGGCCTGCTTTGATCTGCTCGAGTTGCAGCCTGCGCATATTGGTATTTACCAGGATGGCCGAAGCCGCCTTAATCTGGGCTTCGAATTCGATCAGGCTGTACGCCTGTGAGATGGATTGGTTTGCCTGCTCGAGAAAGACCGCGCTCCATGCCCGGCCAAGCTGGAAGGCGTGCGCCCCGTCCGCCCATTCCGCCACCAGGCGCCACCTGCCGGCGTTGCGCCAGTAGGCGCCCAGGCTGTCCCGCAATTGGTCGACATTCACGGCTGACCAGTACGCATCCTGATCACGCAGGCGGTTGAGAGTTTCATCGAGCAGCTCATCCGAGATAGCCAGAATCTCCAACTGGCTCAAGTACCAGTTCTTATAATCGTCCGGGTTGCGGGTGACGGGTTCGGTGCTGAAGCCGACGTAGAAGCTCGTTTCGGCGCGGTAGGGGGAGGGCAGGATCAGGCCAATACCCCAACCCGCCAGGCTGCCGGCCAGGAAGAGGGTAAAAACGACCTGCCAGCGGTGGGAAAGCTCCAGAATTTCAGCGCGTGGATTCCAACCTTCATTCATCAGTTGCATTCGTTAAGTTGCCAAATGGGGAATTATAACTTCATTCTGAAGACTGCATTCTGAAGACGCAATTTGAGTTCTCGTGGCAAACGAGTGATTTGCTCGGAGACTATCTGGGCTTTTGACGCCCGGCGGATTTCTCTCGGCGTAAAAGATTGATTGAAAGCACCAGCATCAACCTGAATAACATGGCCAGGTAATAGAGCCAGTTGAGAACAAAGAAGTAATTTTGGGCCAGATTCTTGCGGTAATAAAGGAAATAGGAACGATGCCAGGCGTAGATGGAGCGATAGGGCTGGACGCGAGACCCCCCCTGACCGCCATAGTGCGTGATTTTAGCAGTGGGCACATAATAAACCAACCAGCCAGCCTGACGGGCGCGAAAGCAGTAATCAGCATCTTCCTGGTAGGCGAAAAAGCGCTCATCCAGGTAACCAATCTGTTCAACGACTTCACGCCGCACCAGTATGCACGAACCCGAGACGCCAGCCACCGTATGGGTCTCATCCTCGTCCATGTAATTCATCAGGTAGCCGCCAAAGAATTTTCTGCTCGGGAATAGCCTGTGCAGGCCCAAAAAGTATGAAATCACCGCCCATGGAGTCGGCTCGCCGCGCCGGCAAGGCTCCTGCAGAGAACCATCGGTGTTCAAGACTTTTGGCCCGCAAATTCCCGCCTGCGGGTGGATTTGCATGAATTCGATCAAGCGGTCGAATGTGGCAGGGTGGATGAGGGTGTCCGGGTTGAGCCAGAGCAGATATTTTCCCACCCCGGCTCGCATAGCCTGGTTCATCGGCGCGCTGAACCCCAGGTTGGTGGCGTTTCTGATCAACGTGATTTGGGGGAAGTCCATTTCCAGCATTTCATGAGTTCCATCCGTCGAACCGTTATCGACCACGATGATCTCGAATTCTCCTTGGGGCGGCTGAGCATAGATGGAGTTGAGACAATCGCGCAGATAATCGCGCGCCTGCAAGGTTAAGATACAGATAGAGAGCAACACTTTGGCGATATCGGCGCTTACTGGGTGATTTTCCGGAAGGGGAAAACAGGCGCCAGCAGGCGGCGGAAGTAAATCCAGATTTGGATGAGCAGCGTGCGCACGCCCCGGTGGCGCAAAGAGTAAAGCGCCCTGCGCGCCAGGGTGGGTGAGTGCTCCGCTTCGAGGCCGATAGCTGGGAGCACTTTCCCGCTGGAGACCGCCCGTCGGGAAGCTGCTTCGGGCTGCAGGGGCAGCGGTACGCCATGCTGGGCGGCGATCTGCTCCAGAGTGGTAAGCAGCTCAGCCGAGCGCACTGTGGGATGGTACCTGCGCAGCGCGTCGAGGTGCGCCTCTTCTCCGATTGCTCGCCGGAGCTCTGCATGCTCCACCAGCTTTGCAAGCGCTTCCGTCCATTCTGCCTGGCTGGCGACCAGGAAGCCATTCTCCCCAGGTCGGATGGCATAGCGGAAGGCGTCGGTCGGGCTGGCTACCGTTGGCACCCTGACCAGCGCAGCTTCCATATATTTGATTTCACTCTTCGATTGGGCAAAAGGGTTATCCATTCTCAGGGGCGCCAGGTTGATGTCGAAGCGCGCCAGCAGATTCGGCAGCCTGCGCCAGGGGACGAATTTGTGAAGCCTTATTCGGCTCTCCAGTGCGCCCCAATCTTTACCCGGGTTCAGGCGTCCCACGATCCACAGCTCGGTTTGAGGGTAGCTGCGCAGGATGCTTTGCAGAGCGGGCTTGGCGACCTCGAAATCGCGATCGTGGGTGGGGGTGCCGCTGGCGTAACCGATGATCACCCTGTCCCCCGAGGGCGGTCTGGTCTGAGCCGCGGCCTGCGACAAAGCAAGCATCTCCAGGCTGAAGGAGTTGCGATGTACCCAGACGGGCTTTCCCAGCCGGCGCACTCGCTCGGACAGGTAGCCGGTGGAAGCGATAACCGCCTGGCATTTATCCAGGGTAAGAGAATTCCTGCGCATGTCCTCCTGGTACAGACTGGCGCGCCAGGGGTCCGGGAAGTCGGGGGCGTCGATCCAGGGGAAGGCGGCGGTATCGAAGACCAGGTCATCCACGTCGCAAATGCAGGCGCCGCTGCGATCCTGGATGGATCGAATCAGGCGCTCGACGAAGCGGTCATGCGCGACGCGGTGCAAGATCACCAAGGAAGCGTCGGCGGCCTTGGCCGGCAAATCCGGGTCGGTGACATGGGAGAGCTGGCAATCCACCCCCGCCAATTGCAACTGCTCGTAAGGGTGAAAGGTGCGGTAGCGGCGGGTATCTCCCTGGACTCCGCTGAGGATCAGGATTGGATGCTGATTGATTTCCAGCCTCATGAATTATGAATGAGTAGACACTGCATCAATTATCTATTTATCCCCCAATCTCCGACAGATTTCAAATAATCTAGGAGAAAGGTACACACCCTCCACCGCCTTTTTATATTCGCGGTTCAGGTATTCGTCTAGCGGTTGCATATAATCTTTGGTGTCGTACCCCCAGATAAGATCATCATAACGAATTACGACTGCCAAAATTCTATCTTGGCTAAGCCCATCGATTACATCCGAGAGACCCACCTCAGCTACCCAGGGCCACATGTAGATGTATTTTGATACTGGTTTCATCTTCGTTGGCCAGTGCAGATACGTGCCCCCTGGGTAATAGGCTAACTGCACCTCTGGCTGGTTGCATGTCAGACTCTTGATTCTATATGCCTCATAATCCGTCCAGGCAAAATTTGCTTCATAGGTAAGCATATCTTGATTTACATAATAATGATCAACCACTCGAAGAATAAGCCATAAGATCATTGCTCCCAGAAGGATACGCGCTGTTGTTTGCCCAGTGTCTAGATAACGGTTTTCCAGATACCGCCATTCCCCAATAATTATCGCCGATATCGCTACAAGGGCTGTTATGAAGAAAGGCTGCCCGCGAAAACCCCACTTAGATATTACCAGGGTAGCCGCTGCAAATAGATATATGAATAGTGCAGCACGGTACTTTTTTTTCAAGATAAGAAAGATGGCCCCTATAATGAGGCCTACTCTGTAGAGGAATCCGGTAAAAAACCACTGGTCAAATTCGGAATAGCCTCCAGTTATTGGTTTGAGAGGGTCGAAATTCAGCCATATTCTATTTGTAGCCTCAAGCCCCTTACCTGCCATCTGAAAAAACTCGAATATTCTCGTGACTTGATTAGATTCACCAAGATATTTGGAATAGATATGCATATTGAACAGGACGGGATTTTGCCAGAAGGCCTGAAAAGTTCCGGAAGCTAACAAGTAACCAGTAAATAAGAGTATCCCACTAGCGGCAAAAAAGGAAGATAATGCTCCATGGCGTAAATTGAGCGCAAGAAGAAACAAGAGCGCCACAGTCACCGCAAGCGCTGAAAAGGGATCTGACAGGACTGATATGGCTGAGAATAATCCTATCACCAGCCCATCTTTCCACGTCGCCAGCTTTTTCCTTTGAAGGATGGCTAGCGTAATTACAAAAACCACCATTAACGAAGTCCCTGAAAACGAGCTGTAGAGCACCATGTTGCCTAAATACAATGGTCGCAGGATTCCCCAGACGAAGGCCGAAATAGCCAGCGGCAGGTGGAAACGGCTCATTTTCATGGCGATGGCAAACGAAACTATCTGGAATAGCCATATGCTAAGTCGGGCCAGAAAGATGGATCTGCCAAATATATTTACGACAACTGCCATCCAATAGTAAGGAAAAGGGAAATGGTGGGAGAAAAGATCGCGGTAAAGAAGATTTTGGCGCGAGAGCAGCGACCCAATTACCAGGATATCGGCTTCATCAGTAAAAACTCCTCCCCAATAGATTGTCAGACAGCCAATACTGAAAGACAACAATAATAGACCCCAACTAAACCCAATTACCCTGGATGATTGGCTTTCCAGTGGTGTAATATTCCTGGACGTGGATGTCATCAAGGTAATCAATAGAATTGAGGAGACTTCATACGGGCGTCATAACTCGGGCTAGTCGGGGAGCGGCAGATACCTGGTTTGGAAGCAAACCGCTTCGTTCAAGTCTACGCCATTCTTTTAGCATACCCCGCTTGTCGATTGTTTCGTCCCAGTTTTAATCCCTGGCTTTCTTCAAAAAGGATAAGAGCTTGTTGTAAATAGGGGGCCCCACTCTCTTGGTTGGAATGATTGGTTTCGGTTTCTCGCCCCTGCCAGTAGAAAAATACCTTTCAGGTAGCCTCGTTGGTCCCGTGTAATTCCGCTGAACCTCAATAAACACACCAAATTCTTCTACAACCCCTTTGAAATACTTGATTGCGAAACCAATGTCGACCTTATTTGCCATTAGATCATCCATGGCATCCGGGTTTATTATGTAATGTATCTCGTTCAAAAGCCATTGGGAGTGTAAGATCGGTTTCCAAAAGTCCACGTATTTGACACACATGTGCATATAGGGCTCCTCAGTGAAGAAAAACTTGTGATCAAAGATAAACGCCCCTGGGCCGAACGCATAGGGTGTCCAGAATTCCAGATTAGCTTTATCTACGCATACACGACCTATTTCTGAAAAAATATGGCTCGGGTCGGCAATGTGTTCCAGAAAATGGTTCGAATAAACATATTCCACACTTTGGTCGGGGAATGGTAACGGGTCGACAGTAAGATCAGCTACATAATCAACCCCAGGTATGTTTTGAATGTCTATTCCAAGGAACCCTTCTTTCTTATTAGTTCCACAGCCGATATCAATTTTGTAAGTCATTTCCGTTCCCGTTCTAAGGCTTTTCCCGAACCGGCAACTCGCTCCAGCCGTATTGGGCAGAGAGATACGTGAAAGGATAAATTAAGCAAGAGATGCGTTGACGGCCTCGAGCCAAAATCTGGCGCAATGAGCCAGGGTGCGTTCTGCGTGAAGATATCTCTTTGCATTCAAAGCGATTCGCTTGCGACGCTCATCGTCGGTTATTAATGATTCCAGGGCTTGATACCAGGTCTCAATCTGATTCTCGACTAACCAACCAGTGTATAAGTGCTTGACGCTAGTTTTATAAGTGGCTACTCGACTGTAAACTCCTGCTACCCCCAGCGCGCAGTAATCTAAAAACTTGATGTCCGATTTGCAGGAGTTGAAGGGTGTATCTGCCAATGGCGCCAGGGCGATATCCCAGTTGAACTGGCGTATAAACCAAAACATAAATAGTGGATATTCTTGCTCCTCAAGGGGGGGTACAAAATGCCTGACCGGTATACCTTTGAAAGGCTCAAACGTATTTTCCTCCTGGACGCCCCCGACGATCTGCAGCTCGAAGCTGTTCGGGTATTCTTGTGAGAGCTTTTGTAATGCGGGCGCAATCATCAGCAGATCCCTGTCGTGCGTTGTTGTTCCCATAAAGCCAATTTTGAGACGGCGCTCAATAAAAGGCGAATCGCTAATCGAGTTTCTAATCGGGTGTAATAAGCGCTCATCTAAAGTATTTGGGATGACCAATATTGGCTGGGGATAAATCGAGAGTCTCTTTTTTAATGCAGGAGTGGTCACCCAAATTATGTCAGAGTGCTCTAACAAAATTTGCAATGCGATCAGGTGGTGCTCCTGAGGCCAATCGCGCCGTTCGAGGGGTAGGTCCAGAAAATTGTCGTCCAACGCATATATGATTCGCGTCCCTGAAGCGCGGATATCGTCAACTAACTGCTTGGCGAGCGTTGGTGTTATGTCTGGCCGCCAGAGCCGGTCGACGATCACAGCCTCTACGGGGTATTTCGTGTTCCTTGGTCCGTATGTGACCTCTAGACTGTCAGATACATTTGGATGGGTCAGTGGGCGGAGCAGGCGGATATATGCACTGGGGTGCGGGCGCGTGTCCGTGCCGTATTCGTAAATAACGTGAATTTTCCGGCGTGTCATGTAGAATTCATAATTGACTGAATGGCGACCTGCCAGTTTTTACCACACTGGGCAAGAGTGCGCGAGGAAGTTACATATTGCTGCGCAGATAGCGCAATTTTCTCACGCATGGGACGGTCAAGGATCAATTGCTCCAACGCCTCAACCCACTCAGCAGGGGTATTCCCTGTCAGGTATCCTGTTTCCTTATGGCGGATTGTGTTTTTATAAGCCAGAACATGGCTGTAGATTCCCGCAATTCCGAGCGCACTGTAATCAAGGAACTTGATATCCGACTTGCTCCTATTAAAAAAAGTGTCCTCCAGGGGCGCGATGCCGATGTGCCAGTGAATATTTTTCTTCATCCAGTCGATAAAGTTTGGGTATTCGACATCCTGAACCGGGACACGGCAAACACGCACGGGCAATCCTTGGAGTGATTGGATAAATGCCGAATTGGATAGTCCGCCAACCAGCTCCAGTTTCACCGCACCGGAATATTTATAGAGTATTGTGCGCAACGCCTGGAGCACCATCATAAGATCTGCATCGTGTGTATAGGTGCCCATGAAGCCAATGACTATATGACCTTCGTCCGCGCTAAGTGGCGACCGCCACTTTCCATTGTCCATAAATAAGCGCTCATCGACGCAATTGGGTAAGACATATATTTTTGAGTTGATGTGTTTTAATCGATCTTTCAAAAATTCTGTCGATACAACGACTCCATTTGCCTCTCGACAAAAGTAGCGCATCACCATGCGCGTGCTTGTCGGGATGCTTTCAAGATCTAAAAGGTTGTCATCAATGGAACAAATCAGATGAGCCTTATCCTGGCGCACCTGAGCGATCAATCGCTCCGCCGTTTCCATTGATATATCCGGCCTCCAGGTTCGTTCGACGATGGCCACTTCTGCGCGTGAGTAATCAGTTCCCAACGCAACTTTAAAGGCGTTCTTATTGGAGGGATGTGTGAGAGGTAGTATCTCGCGGATATACGCTGAACCGTGTGGCTTTAAGTCATCGCTGTGCTCGAACAAAACATGTACGGATATATTTTTCATCAATGCTGAATTTGTGGGTTCCGAGGAAACAGAGCCTCCAGGATATTGCGTGCTGCTTTCTCTGGAAAGAACTGGCATGCGTCGATGATTGCACTTTCTTGTATATAGGAGCGTAATTTTTCCTCGGATATCAGACGTTCCACCGCCGCCAGGCTGGCTTCTTCCGAATCAGTCTCCACCAGAAGAGCGTTTTGCTCGTGCCTGGCGAAGCTGTCTGCTCCACCGCGCTGAGGTACGATAACTCCAACCCCGCAAGCCATCGCCTCCAGGGCAGTGAGGCCCATGGCTTGAAAAGTAGAAAGATCGATGAAGACGTCCATCTCATTCAAAAGAGACGCCAGTTGAGGGCGCGTCAAAATGCCCGCATTTCTCCAGTTGAAATTCAAATCCAGTTTTTGGAAGTCAGGATCTTCAGTTTGACAGCCAAACAGGATGATGTCGATCTTTCCCTGGTGTTTTTGTGCTAATTGCTTCAACACACGCATGGTCATTTCCGGTTGCCGACGCGGGGTGCTGGGGCGGATCATTGCGGCAATGCGCAATGGACGGTGAGGCCATTCTTGACCGGTACGCCGCCTTGGACGGAACAGATCGATATCCAGGCTTGGACCGACGATCTGGCACTCCACTCCAATGTTCGCTTGGATGATGTTGCGATTCCATTCCGTTTTCGTCATGCGTACGAGGTCTGGAAAACGAGTGTACGAATGCCAAGCAGAATTGTGGTAAGCCGTCCCGGATGGAAAAAAATCTGGTTCAAAATCCTGGATGTAATATCCTCTGACAATGTGCTTTAGCATTTGGGCATCAATATCCATCCACTCAACAGAGTGAAACACTGTAGCAACAAACGCATCGTACTTAGGCAGCCTGGCGATGATATGACGTGGTGATTCCACGTAGTGGGTAGTTATCTCAAGCTCAGGGTGGCTTTGCTCGAAAGACGCTCGATATCTTTGCAGGTTTACAAAATTTACCTCAACACCCATCCTGACCATCGCCTCGGCCTCTTGAATAATTACATGCCCTCCACCACCAGGCTCTGCGAGTGGCATAATGAAGAGCATCCTTTTCCCTTCCCAATGACGAAGTCCCTCATCGAGGAGCGCTGCTCGCAAGGGAGCAACCCGGCTCCGAGCCCGGATCCCCTGCAGGACACGGTCGTTGCGACAGCGAAGCGCACTCTCGCTCATCAATTGCTGCCCGTATCGAGACACCAGTGCCCTATCTGCTCTCTCGACCAGCTTAAGCCGGCGAGTGTGTGAATAACTGCGCGATTGGGCATGATATATATAGGTGTCATCTGCCACCGCTGACTGCCACCCAGCGGTTCGAGCGCGTAAGCAATAGTCGTTTTCCTCGCCGTAGCCCTCTCCGAAGGTTTCTTCATCGAGGTAGCCAATTTGGTCGAGGACCGCCCGTTTTATCATCAGGCAAAAACCATTCAGAATAGGAATACGCGGGTAGAGTCGCGCAGATGCTTTAGCGACTTGCCCCACCATCTCGGCGATGCTCATTCCACGCGGTAGCGCATTCTCCGCCCAATCTCCAGCCGAATCGAAGATTTCCGGGATTGATTGCCATGAGGCAGTGTTAGAAAGTGGCCCAATCAGACCGATTTCCTCGTCCGATTCACCACATGCGACCATGCGATCCAACCATTTCGGAGTCACAATCGTATCGCTGTTTAACAGTACAGCATAATTTGCGCTGGATTGCTTTAAGCCCAAATTAGCCGAGCGCGTATAACCTAAAGGTTGATCGTTTCTCAATAATGTGGCACCTTGAGATCGGGCGAAATCATTCAGGTATTCTCTGGTCGGTTCGTTGCTGCCGTCATCTACCAGGATTATGTTATATGGCGGCGTCGAATACCGGACAACTGACTCGAGGCAACGCTGGACATCCTCCAAGGCATTATGAACGCAAATAATTGTGTCAACGCTCGCCTGGTGAGGCATAACTTCAGCGCTGGGCGCAATCATTTTAATATATAAGTCAGCGAGCAGATTGCTCTTTCCGCTCTTTTTGCGCAGCTTCCTTTTCAGTATGAGCATCCGGAATTGATGGGAGGTGCTGGCTATTACACGCTGGCTAAATGTTTTTAAGCCAAAGCGCCTCAAAACCGATAATCCGTGCAGAATAGCAAGAAAAGCGCTCTCTCTTCTGCTTTCCAGTGGTATTAAACGCAGGCGCAATTTTTGAAATCGCTTTATCACCCGCCAGCTACGGCTGTTGAGAATATCCTGAATAATTGTATCTTTCTCGAATACCAGGCGATTTAAAGACTCTACAGTGCGCTCTAATGCGGCGATTTTTTCAGAAAGCTGTTCTTTCTCTCGAGCAAAGCCTTCCACCAAGGCTTCCTGCTGCGAGAGCAATGCTTCCTTCTGCGAGAGCAGATCCTGGATTTCGCCCTCTTTGGTCACCAGCTCGTTGCGCTGCTCGAGGTTAAATTCGCGCCGGGCTTTGTTTTCTTGCGCCAGCCGCGACAGGCGATGCTCATAGGCCGAGATTACCCTGTGTATTGGGTTGCGCAGCTTGCGAAAGCGCATCGCCCAAGGGGTGATGAAAGCGGCATCGAAGTCCAGATCGTGATAGAAGTCGAACTTTGCGAACAGACCGGCCCAATACTCAGGCGGTTGAACGTTGATGTGCGTGGCTTCCTTATAATCGAACGGTGTCGAGGAGAACAGGATGTCATCGCTGTGCAGGCACATGTTGCGAACAGCAAGCTCCGCCTGTTGGGGCGCCAGGTGTTCGAGAACTTCGATGCAGATGATCAGGTCGTAGTTCCGGGGGAATGGATCGATCACATTCCCCAACCAGCAGTAGGGACGCACACTGGGATGAACATTTTGAATGGCGTATTCAGATACGTCGACGCCCCAGGCCTCGATTTTGTGCTGGCGCAAACTTTCCACCAACAAGCCTATCGCACAGCCTGCGTCGAGGGCAGTGGTTGGCCGGATCTCCTCCGCTATTCTCTGAGCTACAGAGTTAAAAATGCCCATCCAGACTTCATCCCGCTGGTACTTCCTTCCGCAGCAGTGCGAGAAATAGTATTCGTTGTAAAAATTTGCAGGGTTATCTGGATACATTGCCGGTTTGTTGTTGGTCGGTGCTGAGGCCCCACTCACCGGATAGCGTCATCAGTCCATACTTTTCAGAATTGGCCAGGTAGTTCACTACCCGGAAGGGGTAAGCGCGATCGTGATAATCGAATATTTCGCTATCGTCTTGGTTTACCACGGCGACGGAAAAATGATACAGGCCTTCGAGGAGGGGAAGATAAGGAATTGTGTATGTTACCCTGCCCTTTCCCTCGAGGGCTGGAATTTCCAGCCCGGCCTGTTTTGTATTTGGCCCGGTAATGTGTGTGCCATCCTGATGGTGGATGGCGATTCCGAAAATTAGCGAGGTATGTGCCTCGTGGGCTTCGTACTCCATGTGCAGGATTACTTTTTCACCCGTTCGGAAAACGGCCTGTTCGTGTCCATGTCCATCCGTGATGTATACATGGGTAATTTCGATTTTGCGGTTGCCCCAGCGTTGTAACGGCTCCCGGTGTATTTTCTCTGCAAGTCTTTCCGCTTCCTTGTGGGTTGTGCGCCCGAGATAATCGCTGATGATTGCTTTGGGCGAACCCAGGGATACCAATTCCCCGCCATCTAACCAGACCACCTTGGAGCACATCTCCTCCACTCTGTCCATACTGTGAGAAACCAGTAAGATGGTGGTTCCGGAAGCGCGGAACTCTTGAATGCGTTCATAGGACCTGGTTTGAAATTCTGCGTCGCCAACCCCCAGGATTTCGTCGACGATTAACACATCCGGGCGTTTTGCTGTTGCCACAGAGAAGCCCAAACGGGCAAACATCCCGGTTGAGTATGTCCGTAATGGGGCGTCGATAAATTCTTGCAGACCGGAAAACTCAACAATGCTATCCAGGCGCTCATTGATTTCACTTTTTGAATATCCCAGGATAGCGCCATTTAAGTAAATATTTTCTCTGCCGGTAAGCTCAGGGTCGAAGCCGGCGCCCAGCTCCAACAACGGCGCAATGTGACCGAAAGTGCGTATACGCCCCGTCGTGGGTTTAAGTACCCGCGCCACGACTTTGAGCAAGGTGCTTTTTCCAGCTCCGTTTGGGCCGATGATTCCAACGACTTCTCCGGAATCGACCTTTAGATTAATGTTTTTCAATGCCCAGAAATCTTGATAATGCACCTCTCTCTTTAGCCAGCGAATCACGTATTCCTTAAGAGAAGGTATTTTCTCTTGGGGCACCTTATAGCGGACGGACACTTTTTCGAGGTCGATAATGGATCCCGCCCGATCAGGTTCTTGATTTCTAAATGCGGTATGCCAGCTCATCCGATCTCTTGGTGAAAAACCACCAGCCAACCAGGAATGTAAAACTGGAGATTATTCCACTGATCAAAACGCTCTCTTTGGAAGGCCATTCGCCCAGGTAAATGATTGACTGGAAGAGCTGGAGTATGTAATACACGGGGTTCAGTTTTACAATCTCGGCGATTTTCTCCGGAAGGATGTTGATGGGGTAGATGATCGGTGTGAGGTAGAACCACGCAGAGAGAAGGATAGCGAACATCTCGACAACGTCCACGAAATAAACCGCCAGCGTTGAGATCATGAGTGTAAAGCCCAGCGTAAACATAGCCATAAATATGATTGCCACCGGTAACAGGGTTAATGTTGGTGAAAATGGATGCTTCATGACCAGCATGATCAATACCAGCGGGATGAGAGCGAGGCAGAAATTAATCAGACCATTGCCGACCACCGATACTGAGAATATCGTCCGCGGCACGTAAATACGCTTCAGCAGGCTGCTGCCCCAAATTAAGGTATTCATTGCATGGGTCGTGGTTTGCGCAAAAAAATTCCAAACCAGCAGGCCTACAAGAATATAAATCGGGTAATTATATACCTGAAAACGTAATATCTGCGAAAAGGCGATCGTCAAGACGAGGGTATTCAAAAGGGGATTTAATAAGGTCCAAATTATTCCCAATACAGAGCGCTTGTACCTGGTTTTTACGCTGTTGTTGACGATCAATCGCAATAAATCGCGGTATCGCCAGAGTTCAAATAACTCCCGGATTGCCGGGAAACCGGCAGCATCGGAATCGTATTCGTTGTGCATATAGCACTCTCTCATCGACGGGGCAAGAACAAAAAGAACCTCACCATCTTTATCTCCTGAGGTACTCGCAGTGGCAGTTTTTCAGGGAGTATGCTTATCATGTTTGCCAGGGAGCGTGGCGGGTCTTACTGGTTGGGCTGGAGGCGGTATATCTGGATCACTGGCCCGCCGCGGGTCCTTGTCGGCACGAAGCGCTTCACCAGCTCCCCTTGCTCGAAGAGCGTTTGGTAGAAACTGGCCTCGTGCTCGTAACGTTCGGGTTCGTTGAAAAATCGTTCATACAATGCGCCGCTCACGACCAGATATTCGTAGCCCTCATTGAGGTAGTCGCCCAGCTCCCGGTCATATGCCAGTGAGATCCATTCCATAAATCGAAAATTTGTCCCCGAGAGGGGCGCGGTGTACCATTCCAGGGCGATTTTACTCCGGGGCGGGATATGCTCGCTGATCCATCCCCGCGCCAGCACACGCGTGCTTGGGTTCGATTGGCGGATGTCCATCAAGATTAAGCCGTAGGCAGGTTGCGCCGTGGCGATGAAAGCGTCGAGGATGACCAGGCTGCTAAACCACCTGGGATTTAGCCTGAGGGAGGGAGGCAGTTGGTTGGAGATCGATACGATTGCGCTGGCCGCGAAGAGCGCCAGGACAGGCAAAATCTGGATCGTCCAACGGGTCCAATGTAAGGCCGAGAGGCTGATCCCAGCTAGGAAAAGCAGGACGAATCCCGCTAGAGCGATCTGCTTATTCTTCTTCTCCCTCCAGGCCAGGGTAACCCCAAGGATCACCAGGGCCACCTGCAGCCACGAAATGGCCTCGGGGATAGCCTGTGTCAGGTACCAGAGAAAATTTCCGGGCCTGGTCAGGCCATCCGCGCCCAGGTGCTCTGGGCGCGCTTCCCGGAAGATGTCAGCCCGAGCGGTATCCAGGTCCAGGAAGAAGTATGGCGTGGTGGCGGCGAAAGCCAGGATAGCGACAGCCGTGCCGGTGAGAGCTGCGCTGACGATCTGCCGAGATTGAACATTCCCCGGGCGCTGCAAGAGCAGGTGAAGATCGAGCAGTAACAGGAAGGGGACCAATACGACCATGAAATAACGGCTGCTGATGCTCAACCCAATGGCTGCACCTGCCAGGACGTGGTTCAAGTGCGTGGGCCGGTCGTAGGCTCCCAGGCAAAGCCACAGGCTCAGTAAGCCGAAAAAGGTTGCGGCGCTATCGGTGCGCACATACTGGGCGTGGGAAACCGCGAGGGGGTAAAACGCAAAGAGAAATCCAGCCACCAGGCCGGTCCATTCGTTGAAGAGGCGCTTACCGAGCAGATAGATCAGGGGGACGCTCCAGACCGCGTAGGCGGTACTGAGATACCTGCCGAGCAGGTAAAAATTGGCGAAATTGCGCTCGAATAACCGTCTCAGGCCCGGATTGGGCCGCAGCAGGGGTACATCGTCGGCGACCCCGCGCCAGATGTGGATACTTGCGGCCAGCGGGTAAATTACCGTGGAGCCCGGGTTGCCAAACCAACCCGGGTTCATGTTGCCTGTCGCTGCCATGTTCACCGCGGGGGTGACGAAAAAAGGTTCATCGATTTCATAGGTGTACGGCAAGTCCCGGCGAATGCCCCACAGGTGCAAGACAAGCGAGAGGCAGGTCAGATTGAATAACAGCCAGCCAATACACTTTGGTGGAGATTGGGAAAAACCAGCTTGTGCGCTCAAAATTCTCTTCAAGGAGTTCCCAGCGCCAGTTTCAGGGCTTCGCGCCAATCGGGGAGCTGCAGGCCAAACGTACGGGCGAATTTATCGCAATTCAAGGCAGAGTGGAGCGGCCTCGCTGCCGGGGTGGGAAAATCAACGCTTCGGGCGGGCTGGATTTCTTTCACCCTCTGCTCTTCTTTGCGCGGGTCGAGCTGCAGAATAGCCTCGGCCCACTCCAGGCGGCTGGCGCGGCCGCGGCCAGCCAGGTGGTAGACGCCGCTCCGCTCGCCGAGCCAGGCGGCGGCATCTGCACCCGCTTTGGCGAGGGTTTGGGCGCTGGCTTCAGCCAGCAGGCGCGCCCAGGTCGGGTTGCCCACCTGGTCTGCCACCACGCGCAGGACGGTCTGCTGGCGCGCCCATTGCAAAACTTTGGTGACGAAGCTATCCCGGCGAGTGCTGTACACCCAGCTCGTCCGCAGGATCAGGTATGCGCCTCCCACCTGCTGGATGGCCAGCTCGCCGCCCAGCTTGCTCCTGCCGTACACGCCCAAGGGATTGGGCGCATCGGTTTCGATGTAGTCGCTGCCTTTGGCGCCATCGAAGACGTAATCGGTAGAGTAATGGATAAGAGCGGCGCTAAGCCTGGCTGCCTCTTCGGCCAGGATACCGGGGGCGCGGGCGTTAATTGCCGTGGCAGTCTCCGCCTCGCTCTCGGCGCGGTCGACTGCGGTATAAGCGGTGGCGTTGACGATTACCTGGGGGCGGTATGAACGGACGGTTCCGATAAAATCATCCTTTGCCAGGTCGATTTCGGGGTAATCTAAGGCGAGGACATCCCCTAGCGGCAGGAGAGCGCGCTGCAGCTCCCAGCCCAGTTGCCCGTATTTTCCCAGCAAAAGGATGCGCATCATGTACTATGGGCGGTGGAAGGGTAAATCTACGTCTTCGGCAATGCTCAACAAATATTTTCCGTACTCGTTGTTGTTCATCTCCCTCGCCAGTCTGCGCAGTTGCTCCAGGTCGATAAAGCCCATCCGGTAGGCGATCTCTTCTGGGCAGGAGATCATCATGCCCTGGCGGTCTTCCACTGCCTGGATGAAGTTGGCCGCCTGCAGGAGCGACTCGTGGGTGCCGGCATCCAGCCAGGCCACGCCGCGGCCCATCACTTCGACCTGCAACTGGCCGCGTTCCAGGTAGTTGCGGTTTACATCGGTGATCTCCAGCTCGCCCCGGGCGGAAGGTTTCAGTCCGGCGGCAATTTGGACTACTTGCTGATCGTAGAAATACAGTCCGGGTATGGCGTAGTGAGAACGTGGTATTTGCGGTTTTTCCTCGATGCTCAATGCGCGCCCGCTTTGGTCAAATTCAACCACGCCGTAGCGTTGGGGATCGCGCACCGGATAGGCAAAAATTAACGCCCCCGCAGTGAGCCGGGCTGCCGAACGCAGCTTGGCAGGCAGACCGTGGCCGAAAAAGATGTTGTCACCCAGGATCAGGCTGACCGGTTCGTCCCCGATGAACTCTGGCCTGATCAGGAAAGCCTCAGCCAGCCCGCGCGGTTCGGGTTGTTCGGCGTAGCTGACACGCAGACCCCACTGGCTGCCGTCTTTGAGCAGCGCCTGGAAGCCGGGCAGCGCTTCCGGCGTGCTGATCACCAGGATTTCGCGAATCTGGGCCAGCATCAGCATGGAGAGCGGGTAGTACACCATGGGCTTGTCATATACCGGCAACAGTTGCTTGCTGATGCTGATCGTCAATGGAAACAGGCGTGTGCCGCGCCCGCCAGCCAGGATGATGCCTTTCATAGCGCCTCCCCACGATTTGAATAGTTGCTCTCCAGCCAGCCCTGGTAATCCGCCTGTTTTCGCACCGCCTCTATCCACTGCGGGTGATTCAGGTACCATTCGACCGTTTTCAATAAGCCGCTTGCCAGTGACTGGCGCGGCTGCCAGCCCAGCTCGCCTCTGACCTTGGTGATATCCATCGCGTAGCGCCGGTCGTGACCGGGCCGGTCGGCGACGTGGCGCAACAGCGAGGCATGCGGGATAAAGGGAGAATTGGGCTGGCACTCATCCAGGATCTCGCAAAGCGTTTGCACCAGGTTCAGGTTGGTTGGCTGGTTGTCCCCCCCGATGTTGTACGTCTCGCCTGGACTGCCCGCGTGGATGATGGTCAGGATGGCTTCGCAGTGGTCTTCGACAAACAACCAGTCCCGGATTTGCCCGCCGTCCCCATAGATGGGCAGCGGCTGACCCGCCAGGGCGTTGGAGATCATCAGAGGAATGAGCTTCTCGGGAAACTGGTACGGCCCGTAGTTGTTGGAACAGTTCGAGATACTGACCGGCATCCCATAGGTGTGATAATAAGCGCGCACCAGGTGGTCGCTGGCTGCCTTGCTGGCGGAATAAGGGTTGTTGGGTGCATAGTTGGTGGTCTCGGAGAAGGGCGCGTCGCCCGGCTGCAGCGTGCCGAAAACCTCATCCGTGGATACGTGGTGAAAACGGACGGTTTCCGCTGGCAGGGCTTTTTCCACCAGCCAGAACTGCCGAGCAGCCTCCAGCAAGGCGTAGGTGCCCTGGATGTTCGTCCGCAGGAACGGCTCGGGGTTGAGGATTGAACGATCGACGTGCGTTTCGGCGGCAAAATTAACCAGGGTATCTACCCGGTGGAGGCGCAGCAGCTCGCCCACCAGCTCGCGATCGCAAATATCCCCATGAACGAAGGTGTGTCGGCTGGGGTCGGACAGCTCCTTCAGGTTCTCGCGGCTGCCGGCGTAGGTCAGGGCGTCCAGGTTCACGATTTTAACTCCCGGCCGCGTTTTCAGCAGGTAATGGACGAAATTAGAGCCGATAAAACCAGCCCCACCGGTGACAAGCACATTTTGCATAAGCACTGCCCTCTGTGATGATATTTATCGTGAGCATTCGGAAACTCGAGTCTGCCAATCCTCGGTCATGCCATTCTGAGGGATTACGCATAGACTTCGACCTGGGCGAGCGGCGCCCCCTGGCTGTCTTTGGGGGATAACAACGGCGCTTGCCCTTCGCCCAGCGGCCAGGAGATGCCAACCTGGGGATCGTTCCAGATCAGCGTGCGCTCCCATTCCGGGGCGTAGTAATCGGTGGCTTTGTAGATCAGCTCGGCCCATTCGCTGAGCACGTAAAATCCATGCGCAAAACCGGGCGGGACCCAGATTTGCAGCTTGTTTTCCGCCGACAGCCTGGCTCCTTCCCATTGACCAAACGTGGGCGAAGAGCGGCGCAGGTCGACGGCCACGTCGTACACCTCCCCGGCGATCACCCTGACCAGTTTACCTTGTGGCTGGCGAATCTGGTAGTGCAGGCCGCGCAGGGTGCCGCGCCTGGACCGAGAGTGGTTATCCTGGACGAAGTGGGTGGGCAACCCGGCTTCGGCAAAACACCTGGCCTGGTAAGTTTCCATGAAGAAGCCGCGCTCGTCGCCGTAAACGACGGGCTTTATCAGGATGACTTCTGGTATGGTAGTGGGGATAAATTCCATCGTCAGGGTCCGCAGGCTTACAACAGGGCTATTTTATCGTAAAGATTACGCCTGAGCCACAGGCGTATGCGCAGTGGCAGCCAGGCATAAATAAGTGGGCGGACCCTGGCTTTGAAATACAGCCAGGAAAGCCGGCTGCCGCCTTCCCGAAAGTGGACGCGCAGCATCTCAGGCCAGCAGCGGTCATCGGCGAAGACCGATTTGCCCTGACTGTGCAGGCGAAAGTTCGCCCACTGGCGCGAGTGGTAGTGCAGTGCGGTGACGCGCGCCAGGCGCACCCACAGGTCGTAGTCCATGGCAAAGTAAAAAGACGGGTCGAGCGGCCCCACCCGTCGCCACAACGCGGCTCTGAAAAAAGCAGCCTGCTGGGGGATGTGCACGTAGCCCCTGCGCAGGCGCCGGTAATCCGTCTGGCGAGCCGGGAACTTGCCGATGATCCGCCCGTGCTGGTCGACCAGGTTGGCGTCGCCGTAGACCATGCCCGCCTCGGGATGAGCCTGCAAATAAGCGACCGCCTCGGAGACCGCCTGCGGCAGATAGGTGTCGTCGGAGTTCAGCCAGGCGAAAATTTCTCCCCGGGCGCGGGCGAAACCCTT
>Ga0209751_10001513_pt1 | contig 23841 bp, 22 predicted proteins | sample RifCSP13_1_FD_184019 | JGI IMG/M metagenome (GOLD analysis project Ga0209751, IMG submission 184019) | Soil microbial communities from Rifle, Colorado - Rifle CSP2_sed 13_1 (SPAdes) (version 2) | ecosystem: Environmental > Terrestrial > Deep subsurface > Rock core/Sediment | place: Rifle...
TGCACGGCGGCAGCCTCGAGCTGCTCGACACGGCGAAGGGCGCGACGTTCCTGATCGAGCTTCCCGATCGCGTGGTCCGCTGACCGGGCCTTCAGCGGGGCCGGCGCCCGCGGCCGGCTCGCTCCGAGAGCGCTGCGGCGGCCCCCGATCCCGGCGCCCCTCGCCACTTGCGCTCGCCGCGCCCAGCCATTACTAGTGGCGCCCTTGCCGGCCCCGGCGGCGACCTCGGCTCGCCGGGCGATCGGGGCCTTCCACGGCGAAAGCGCGCCCGTAGCTCAGCTGGATAGAGCACCAGACTACGAAACTTTCAAACGGGTCTATTCAGCTCCTAACATTGTAGAATATAGCGCCAGCTAACAAGCTGGTTAGCTTGCATTATTACACGGATTCGGCATACATTGTCGGTCATTGATTTTCGCTCCTACGCGCGATCCAAAAGAGCCTAGGGAGAGCCTAAGAGTGTCCAAGGCCCATTTCACCGACATCGCCATCAAAGCCCTAAAGGCACCCGCGCGGGGTCAGGTCACGTACTGGGACGCATCGTTGCCGGCGTTCGGAATCCGGGTGAGTCAGGGCGGCACGAAGGCCTGGACGGTGGTGCACGGCGAGAAGCGCAAGCGGATCTCCATAGGCCGGTATCCCGCTATCTCGTTGCAGCAGGCGCGCAGCGAGGCTAAGCGCGTGTTGGCCCAGATCGCACTCGGTGGCGGACGAGGTGTAGGCTTGCGCTTTGAGGAAGCGCTGTTGCTCTTCCTGACAACGCACTGCGCGGTGAAGAATCGACCAGGTACGGCAAAGGAAACGGAGCGGCTGCTGCGGAGGCATTTTTTGGCGGCGCTGAAACATCGCGCGCTGGAGGACATCTCAACACAAGACTTCACGGCGGTGATCGATCGCGTGTTGGGTACGCCGTCAGAGGCACAGCACGCGTTCACTGCGGGGAAGACATTCTTTCGGTGGGCGGCACGCCGCCGGTACATCAAGCATAGTCCGGCGGATGGATTGCTCGCGCCCAGCAAATCAATCGCCCGTGACAGGGTGCTGTCGGATCAGGAGTTGGGACGCGTGTACTCTGTCGCCCGCCGGCGCGGGCATCCATTTGGCACCATCGTTGAACTGCTCTTGCTGACAGGACAGCGCCGCAGTGAGATCGGGTCGCTTCAACAAGCCTTTATCGATCACGACGCGAAGATAATCACACTACCTGCCAGGCTGACGAAGAACGGACGCGAACACACGTTTCCATTCGGCGAATTGGCAGTGCGTGCGCTGAGCGAGGCAATACCGAATGGCGAATTGCTATTCGCTGCCCGGGGCACAACCGACAGGTCGTTTAATGGGTGGTCGAAGGCAAAGATGGTTTTCGATCGGGAATGCGGCATCGATCACTGGACACTGCATGATCTCCGCCGGACGTTCTCAACGATCCAAGCGAGGATCGGGACGGCGCCGCACATCACCGAGCGGATTCTCAATCATCAGATCGGAACGCTGACGCCTATAGCGAAAATCTACAATCGATATTCTTACTTGGAAGAAATGAGAGAAGCTATGTTCAAGTATGAGCAAGAACTCGTGCGAATTTGCTCCCTTGAAAGAACATAATGGGGAATATATAGTAGCGTGTCGCCTGGGCTAACCGGGCTGCATCGCGATGCTCCCTAACACGGAGAGTTGCGATGTCTGACTTTCGGCTCGTCGACAAGAAAGGCCTAAAGACCGTCTATGGCATACCCTACTCGCACCAGCACATAGCGCGGCTCGAAAAGGCCGGGAAGTTTCCTCGCCGGATACAACTCGGACCTTGTAGGGTGGCGTGGTACTGTGCAGCGGTAGAAGCCTGGATCGGCTCCCTTGGCCCTCCGGACGACGACAGCGACGCCTCCTGAAAAGGAGCGGCCCCCGGGTAGCTACCGGGGGCTTTTTCACGTCACGGCGTGGCGCGCCGTGTCGCGACAGGTCATGTGATGTCGCGCCAGGTCGCGACAACTGATGGACCCCAGCCCCATTCTTGTTCTTGACTGGCATGGTGGCCGGCCACTTCGGTGGCGTCCACTTTGGAGGGGTTGTTTTTGATGGAGGTTGTAGCTTCGGGGAAGGGGACATGATGGCGAAAAACCCGAGCGCCGAAATCACCTCGCACGCGATCGCAAGAAAGATGGAAAGGGCGACGCGGACGACATCGGGCGTCAGGCCGGTGATGCGGGCGAAGAGAGCTGATTGCGGATCGGCTTCTTGGGGCGCGATTGTGAGCCTCACTTCGGTCGCGGTGTAGCGCGCGCAGAATTCTTTCGACAGCGGTGCGGTGGCGTCGGCGCATCCTGCAGAAGATTGCCAGCGCGGGCTCTGCCTCATCAGCTGCAAGGTCTTGTGCAGATCCGCTTGCGCCTGGCGCTCGGAGAGCGATGTCTCGCGATTGAGCGCGGCGAAACCGATTGCGGCAGTGAAGGAGTAGATCGTCGCCACGAGCCAGATCGCGACCGCCGCAACTGCACGGAGTTTGTGGTTGCGCCAAGCCAGCGCCGCGAAGGGCAGCATGAACCACTTGGTGACATCGAGCGCGACGGAGAAGGTCGCCCAAGTGTAGCTATCCCACTCGCTCGAGCCAAGCTGGTAGGAGAACCGCCAGTTCATGGCCGTGGTGCAGACGCCGGCAACGAAAATAGCGATGGTCGCGAAAATGCGGGTCATGGATGTGTCCTCGCGGAGAGAACAATTCGAATAATCCACTTTCCTGCACGAGGACACGTTCGGTATTTTCAAACATGTGATCGGGCTTTCAAGGATGGTTCAGTAAGCTCTGGGCAATCAAATTTCTTTGCGGGACTGGCGACGTGAAGAAGGGTGTGTGATGGATCGCATGGCGCCGGAGCCGCGTACGTTCAAGGATCTGGTTGAGGCCGATCTGCGGCGCGCGGCGCGGCTCATCATCAAAATTCAAGACGAGATCGATCCGCAGTTTCGCATCGCGACGCGCGAAGGCGACTACTGGATCGCGGTAACGCTGCCGGCGGAGGCACACGATCGCGCACGGATGCTGCGGCAACTGTCGACATTCATGGCGTGGAAGGAGGGGCGCGCATTCTCGATGGCGTGCGAGACCGTCGTGCCGGATGCGGTCCACTGTGTCGGGGTCACAGCGAGCGAGAGGCACAGTTGCTTTGCGCGCATCAAGCGAGAGCCGCGACCGTGGACGGCGGAGAACTTCGGAGCGCTCGAGTGGTTGGCGTCGTCGTCGATCGATCCGGTGATCGTCGATCTGTTGCCGCGCGGACCGCGGCCGATGACACCGAAAGAAATATCGGCGTTGGAAAAGTGGTTCGGCGTGAGCGGCAGATTTCCAGCCGTGGACATTGCGACCGGCGAGGTGCGAGGCTTGCGATAATCCGCGACGAGCTGAGGGCGGTCGCTCTCGAACCCGCACCAAAGAATACGGGCTGATCGTGTTCACTGCGCAAACCGGCAACTTGGAACGCATAGAGAACGGCATGGCTGGTCGACCTTCAGCAGCCGACTGTCAAGCCCGGCAGCGAGGTCGACGTGATGGGCCAGGACCAGTCATCGCAAGTGCCTTTCCACGACGTCCGTAATTCCTGGCAGCGGACGCTTAGCTCCCTTGCGGATGGCGTGCGTCAGGTCCATGCTCCGTCGATTGATTTAGTGAATTGTGGAGGCGGCGATGGCTTGCGAACGAGCGGGCCGGGCGACGGGTTGGCTGGTCCTTCTCGTTTGGATCGCGGCGGCGGCTACTGCGGATCCCGCGCGAGCGCGGAAGGCGGAGGATCTCGACGCGCTCAACATGCAGGTCGTCCAACTCTACAAGGCAGGAAAGTACGCTGACGCGACCCCTATCGCCGAGCGTGCCCTGGTGCTGACCGAGAAGAGGTATAGCGCTGGCCACATCCAAGTCGGTACCAGTCTCACTAAACTTGCTGAGCTCTACAGAGCCCAAGGCCGCTTTGCCGACGCGGAGCAGCTCTTGAAGCGCTCGCTCGCGATTTTTGAAAAGGCACGGGGCCCCAACCACCGCGATATGGGGTTACCGCTGAACAACCTCGCGGCGGTGTATCGCCACCAAGGCCGGTACGCCGAGGCCGAGCCTCTCCACAAGCGTTCGCTCGCGATCGCCGAAAAGGCGCTCGGCCCCGACCACCCTGATGTGGGCAACTCCCTCAACGGCCTGGCCATGCTTTCGCCTCCGATGCGAGCGCTGCGAGGGCCGCGGCCAGGTTTACATGGTAGTGACGTCTGCCGCCGTTGCGCCGTTGTGGCCTCACCGTTTTCGTCAGCTCAAGCCAAGGCAAAGGCTGACCAAAGTCGGATAGGGAAGAAAGGCTGAGGCCTGAACAACCTGGGTGCCTGGACATTCTTCAGCCCTCCTTCAGATGTCTAAGCCTTTCAGTTTTGATCCTGTGGTCCCCGTGGGTCGACTTTCCAGAACGCTTCGCCGCTCATCGAGAGATCCCGCATTCTGGGGCGGTCTCCTCGTAGCGATCGCGGCCTTCACGCTAACGCCAGCCGAAGTGACAAACGGGCAGGACGAAAACCGATTTGACAGCCTACTGGGGACGTGGATCGGCTCGGGTGAGATTACGCTTCAAGGCGGCCAATCGGAGAACATCAAGTGCAACGCGTACTATGCCGGTGGCGGTAGCGAGCTCCGCCTTGCCATTCGTTGCGCTAGCACCAGCTACAAGGTTGAGATCCGTAGCGAGCTTACCCGCGCAGGAGACAAAATTTCTGGGACATGGGAGGAGCGCACCTATAATGCCGCTGGCAATGCAACCGGTCGTGCTCTTGGAAACCAATTGAGCTTTTCCATTAGCAACGGTGGCTTCTCCGGCTCCATGTCAGTGCTGTACAGCGGTTCCGAGCAATCAGTCAGCATCTCCACAGAGGGTATCAACCTCAAGAGCGTGAACATGACCTTGCAGAGGATACGTGAGTGAGTTCTACCGGGTCGGCGGTCACATTTCAAATTCGAGCGCTACTTTGGCAAGCGAGATCCGGCCACGACCGATGTCGCCACTCGACCGCAAGTCGGCGAAGGTAATTTCAGTGTCCGATCCCTGCTCGTCATTGACCTCGTAAACTTCATGCGTGCACACAGACCTGCCCTTGATGCGGACCTCGTTGGCCTCTAGCCTCATTTGACACGGCAGGGCTACCGCTAAGTCGCGAACGCGAAACGGGAGGATGCCATGTTCCGCGTGATGTGTTGCCCCACCTTTTTTCTTGGCCTCATCATCGCCACGCTCGCCCACGCACAAACAGCGACGCCTGACGAAGCGCGCGCCATCGCCAAGGAGGCCTACATCTACGGCTTCCCGCTCGTCGACAACTATCGCATCATCTATGCCTACAACGTCGACAAGACCAATCCCGAGTACAAGGCGCCATTCAATGAGATTCAAAACACCGCGCGCGCTTACACGCCGGACGACAAGGCAATTCAGACGCCTAATTCTGACACGCCCTACTCCAGTGTGGCGGCAGATTTGCGCACCGAGCCGATCGTGCTCACGCTGCCTGCGATCAAGAAGAACCGCTACTACTCGGTGCAGATGATCGATCTCTACACGTTCAACTTCGATTATCTCGGCACGCGCACGACCGGTAACGACGGTGGCGATTTTCTCGTCGCCGGCCCGAATTGGAAGGGAGAGACGCCGAAAGGCATCAAAAAGGTGCTGCGCTCGGAGACCGAGTTCGACCTGCTCGCTTATCGCACCCAGCTCTTCAATCCCGCCGACCTCGAGAACGTGAAGAAGATCCAGGCGGGCTACAAGGTGCAGCCGTTGTCGGACTTCCTCGGGCAGCCGGCTCCTCCTGCCGCGCCACCAATCGATTTCATAAAGCCGCTCAGCCCGCAGGAGCAGCGCACGTCGCTCGCGTTTTTCAGCATTCTGAACTTCACGCTGCAATTCTGTCCCACGCATCCGAGCGAAACGGAACTCCGCGCCCGCTTCGCCAAGATCGGCATAGAGCCGGGCAAGACAATCGACCTCGCGTCTCTCTCTCCCGAGATGCAGGCGGCACTCAAGGCCGGCATGGAGGATGGTCAGAAGGAGATCGAAGCTCTTATCGCGAGGACCTCCGGCTGGGGAGAATTGTTCGGCACGCGCGAGTTCCTCAACAACGATTACGTCAAGCGTGCGGCAGCGGCACAGGCCGGCATCTACGGCAACGCCAAGGAGGAGGCGTTCTATATCCAGCTCGCCAGGGATGCCGACGGCGTGCCGCTCGACGCCGGCACGAGCCGGTACATCCTTCGCTTCGAGCCGGGCAAGCTGCCGCCCGCCAGCGCCTTCTGGTCGGTGACGATGTACGACCTCCCGGACTCGCTCTTGGTCGCCAATACAGTCAAGCGCTACCTGATCAACTCACCGATGCTGCCGAATCTCGAAATGGACGAGGACGGCGGATTGACGATCTACATGCAGAGCGGAAGCCCCGGTGCCGACAAAGAGGCGAACTGGCTGCCCGCACCAAAGGGACCATTCCGCCCCGTCATCCGCATGTACTTGCCGAAGCCCGAAGTGCTCACAGGCGCGTGGAAGGCACCGACCGTGCAGCGTGTGAAGTAATGCGGCAGCCATCCACAAGGGAAGCGCCCATGAAGACTCTCCGACTCTCCCGTCCATTGCTGGCCGCGCTGCTGCTGGCGGTGGCACCTGATGCGTTCGCCTGGTCTCTCACCGCAGGCACTCTTGCTCTCCCCGGCTAGGCAGCCGTATCCCTCGGTCATCCGACGCTTCCGGAAGGGGTCATGACTTCCCGGTCGGGCATTATCACCGCCACGGCAGAAGTACCTCAAGCAGCGGAAAGTCTTGGTGGATTTTGGCTTCTCGTCAGCTCTCCCCCTGGTAGCGGGAGCGCGGTTGGTGCGCTGTCACTCACACTCGGGGCCAGGAGCTGAATTGTTGATGACGTGGCTCGGCAAAGACTCACACTTTCACGAGCATGCCGGTCGTGTACATCACGGTGATACCAAGCGCGATCCCACCGATCGCCGTCGGGGATGCGAGCACCCATGCGTCGCCGCGGCCAGTGCGCGCCAAATAGGCTCCCACCTCAACGATCACCTGCAGGATGGCACCGGCGCCAACCGCGAGAGCGAGAGCGGACCAATGCGCACTGAAGGCGAGGCTTCCGAGCCACATCCCGACGATGGCCGGCGCACCGGCGAGCAGCGCCAGTCCGACAAAGCTCATGAGCGGCGGGCGGGCTCTGAGCAGCGGCGCAGCGATTCCGATACCCTCGGTGATGTTGTGCAGAGTGAAGCCGAGAACAAGAAACGCTCCGAGCCCTGCCGCGCCAGTGGCGAAAGCGGCGCCGATCGCCAGCCCTTCGCCGAGATTGTGCAGACCGATCCCGAGCGAGATATAGGTCGCCAGCGCAAGCCCTGTGGGTATGCCGCCACGGCGCCCGATGCCGAGGAGGACGAGAAACGTCATAAGAGCGACCACAATCACCATGACGTGACCTTGAAAGGCCGCGGCGGCCTCACCCGCAAGCTCCAACGCGTCCTCGACGGTATCGACAAAGAGGAAGACAAGCAGGCCGACCGTCAATGCGAGAAGGAAGCTCATACCGCCCTGGCCAAATCGTCGCAGAACGGGATAGAGCATGAGACCGAGCGCCACGGGCAGGATTCCGACGAATGCACCCACCACGGCCTGAGGCAATAACTCGCCGCGGCTCTGCTGAGGCGTCGTCACCGCAACCGCGATCTCGTGTTCGAAGGCCGTGCCGAGGTTCGTAATAGCCTTCACCTTATGCGCCTCGCCCGGAACCCACGGATAGGGAATGTGCAGCCACGCGGTGGCAACACGGCCGAGATTGCCGGCCGGGTCTTGTTTGAATTTCCAGTAGGCCTCGTCGACCTGGACCTGCGCAATCGTCATCGCTTCTGAGCCGCCGGCGCGAACTTTGATATGAATGCCGTCTTGATCGAGAACCGTTCGCTCGAAGGTGAGCTTCTCGATGGGAGGCGCGCCGCGTTCCAACGATCGAAAGAGATCGCTCGTGAAGAGCAAGGCCACAGCCAGTGCTAACAGCACCAGGGGAAGCGCGAGCCACAGCGGTCCGGAGTACCGAAGCGCTTTGGCTTCGGTCACCGGGTCAGGAACCGTCGCTCGGGGAGGCGCTATCTCGTTCATGCCACACCGTCCGTTACATCGAACATCCCCATCCAGCCGAGCTCGGCGAACTCGGACTGATGGGCATGGAACATGTAGAGACCGGGTTCGTGCTCCTTGAATGTGAACTCGAGAATCCCACGCTGCGCCTGACACTGCATGACGGTGTCCACGGTCTTGAGCGTGGGGATCAAGGTAGTTCCATGGTCGTAGTAGTCGAAAAAGTTCGCATGCACATGCAGTGAATTGATCGGATCGAACTCGGTCACGTTGATGAGGTAGATACGCACGGGGTTGCTGCGTAGAATCTTGATCGGATGTTTTGCAAAGTGATGTCCGACCGTGTTGACGGCATAGATTTCGTTTTCATCGTCGAAGTTGGTGTCGAAGCCGTTCATCACCATGACGAGCTCCTGCCACTCCTTGTTTTCTGGCGTGCCCAGGAGGCGTGAGCGAGCGACGAAAGCGTGCTCGGGATGGCGCGCCGGATCGGGGTCGATGACGAAGGCGCCGTACATCCCCTTGTGGATGTGCCGTTTTAGCGGCAGCGCATGGCAGTGATAGAGGTGGCAACCGAACGGCGCGGCATCGAACTCATAGACGAACTCCTCGCCGGATGCGATGATTCCGGCGCCCGGCACGCCATCAACGCGCGCCGAGTGGATGCCGTGAAAATGCATCGAATGGGGATGCGAGGCGCCGTTGCGAAACACGACGCGAACCCTGTCGCCCTCTGTCACACGCAGCGATGGGCCGGGGACCCGCCCGTTGTACGTCCAGGCCGGGAACATGATCCCGGGCGCGATCTCGATTTCCTTGTCCACAGCTGCGATATGGAATGTGCGCACCGTGCGGCCGTCCTGCCGTTGCGAGACCTCGCCGGTCTCCCAGTCGGTCAGCATCGCGGAGGGATCAAAGCCATTTCGCGCAACATCAACATCGCCAACGCTGATCATGTTGCCGTGGGCATCGTGGCCGGCCGGAGCGTGGCCAGAATGCGGCGGGCCGCTCGATGTATCACCGCTGTGCGGGGCTGCCTTGTATCCGGTTCCGCCGGCGAGGAGAGCCGCGCCCGACGCGGAAAGACCTGCGGTCGCGATACTGTTGACGATCAGACCGCGTCGGCTTAGCCGTTGCCGGAGCCAGTTGGTGGACATTGCACTCGGCCTCGTTCTCCGAAAGTGCTGGCTTGCGGAACCGCACTACACCAGCTATCTTTGCTAATAAGAATTAGTCGCAACTAATGCGTTAACGATTTCAGAGCGGTCCGCGTCTGTCAATGGCCTCGGCAGACGATCTGCCCGTTTATCGACGGGGCCAGAGGTCGACGGAGAGGGCTTCTAGTGAGCTAAGACCGATCCAGGTGTCGCTTGAAACTGAGGAGCTACCAGGACTTCGACGCGTGGTGCCGGGAGCGCAGGCTGCGCGTCACAACCGGAAGGCGGGCGGTGGCGAAAGCGGTCGCCGAGGCGCGCGATTACCCCGATGTGTACGAGTTGCATCGGAGAATTGCCACGGTTGACACGCGTATCTCACTGGCGACCGTTTATCGCACTTTGCGCCTCTTCGCCGAGTCCGGAATGATCGAACGCCACACTTTTCGAGGTAGCCGGGCCCGCTACGAGCCCACTCCGGAAGAGCACCTAGATCATTTGATCGACATAAGAACCGGTCGCGTCATCGAGTTTCGTTCCGACGAGATCGAGCGTCTACAAGTAGAGGTCGCCGCCCGACTTGGGTACCGATTGACCGGACATCGGCTCGAACTCTATGGAGAGCCGGTTCAAGCACTCAAGCGAGCCAGTTCGCCCACTGCTGCACGTCAACGGTTGCGGTCTGCACGAGACTGAAATGTGATCTTCCTGCTTCCGGCTGCGTGATGGTCGCGGTAGGGACGAGCATTGGTCCCCGACCTCGGATGTTGCGTTGTCTAAAGTCGACTTGGGCCGGGGCTTAGCTCGCTGAAGTAAGAATGAGAAACATCTAGCTTTTTGTTGACGGTTAGAGCAGCGGTTGGTAGGGTTAATGCAATAATTCCAATCAAAGTCGGTAGACGGGCGGACGCAATAGGCTGCCGTTGCGAGGCGGGCCATGAATCGCGCAGGTTTGGCTGATTTGCCGTCGAAGTTGGGCGCCCTACGGAGCCAGCTCTCAAAGGCTAGCTGGTCCGCTTACCCCACCGGAACTTACCCAGCAGATAAATCAACGAGAATTTTTCGAGTTGGGACCCACGGTTCCCCTCACGCGGCCATGCGCTCGCTCGGGGAGGAAACAATGGTTCCTATGGTCTTGCGTCTTCCTTGAAAAGGAGGTTCTGCCATGGCGACTTCCCTCAATCCACGGGTAACCGAAAGTCTCGGCCTCGAGTCGCGCGAGGCGATAAATGCCGTCTTTGATGCACTATCGGCATGGCGCGACGAAGTGGGTGCGAGCACCGAACGCTGTAGCGAAACAGTCATGGACAAGATGGCGCCCGCCGCACGCGCCATGGGTTGGCCCAAGGAGCTAGTTGAGGCGTCGCGAATGCATCTCATGCAAGCCTCGAAGATGCAAATGCACATGATCGATCAGCTGATGGACGCTTGGCATGAGCAGCTGAAGTCGCCAATGCCTAGCCAGTTCATCGCACAGCTGCGGCCATTTCCCGGCGTGGGCTTAGGGGCGGCGTCCGAGACGTTGAACTTGGCGATTGCGCCCGTCCAGTTTTGGATGGAAGCGGCCGAGGTGTGGCAGCGCAACTGGGCCTCTGCATTGTCGATGTGGGCTGGTCAGGCTCCTGGAATGACGGGAGTGCGGGACCGCGAGGAACAGAGGACGCGGACCGCACGACCGCATTGATCGCCGTCGCTACGCTCTTACTGCGGATTAACCATGTGGCGCGCGCGTAAAGCACCTTGACACTCGGCTTCGCTGATCCAAAGTTGTCAATGTGATGGCCGTCGCTGCCCGACGGGGGCGGATCGGGTCCTTGTTAAAGGGATCGGAGATGCCAACGTCCTGGCAGCGCCGCTGGGTGCGAGGATGGCCGTCGCGAGGATCAACAGCGGATGGAGGTAGGATGACGCCACCTGGCAGTCCATTCGGGCCTCGCGCTGACGCGGGGTCCGGGCTCGAATAGCGAGCTGCAGCATCTTGGCCGCGCTGTTCCGAGCCGAACACATCACAAGAATCTGACAGTCTTCATGCGAGGGCGGGATCCGGGCTTGGATCACAGAGCCTCGCCTTATGAGCCCGGCTCTGCTGGTTAGGTTATCGATGACGTGAGAGCCCCGCCGGAGCGAGAAGCCCGCGGGGCTCGATCTTTCCGATAGAGAGGCCCCGACTAGAGGCAGGCGCCGCAACCTGCCCGCGGACGCACGCGAGTTCTGCTGTGGGTCAGAACTTCCCGGTCGGCCATCGCCGCCACCACGGCAGAAGTACCCCAACGAGCGGAAAGTTCTGGCGAATCTTGCGTCTTCGACAGCTTAGCCCCTGGTAGCGGGAGCGCGGTTCGCGCGCCGTCACTCACACTCAGGGCCACAAGCGGAAACACCGCGTCATTGCGGAAGGGTAAATCGAACGTCAGCTCTTTCTGCTCGAGAGAGCTGGCGCAGCCCTGTGCCTCCGCTTTGAATACGTCGGTGCCCGACACTCTTAGTTGAACAACAAGTATTTGATGAGCGCCGCGACCGCCAGGATGAGTACAAGCAGAAAAAGCCAGCCTGCCAGACCCACTCCCCACATCATCCCGCCGTCCATCATGGTGTCATGTATGGCGCCCGTCTTCTAAGTTGTGGCTTCGCGCTACCGAGCCAACGGCGGTCATATGGATGGGATGAGTAGGAGCTAGCGGCCACCGAGAGGGGCCCTCGACCAAACTCGAAGGACCATCACCTTTCCTCACAGGGGACCGAAACCGTCACACCCGCAGCCGGAACGTATCGCTTGCAGTCACCCATTATAGCTGGCTCTTGCTCGGATGCGGCTTCCCCCGGCGAGGCGGCGGCCGGCGCCTGAGAATCGTCTTCGTTGCAGGAGCCGATCGAGGTTTGCTCCGTTACCTTGCCGTAGAAGTCGACGTGCAAGTGGAACCGTTCTCCGCCGCGACAGGCATCGAGCTTGAACGGGGGCTTTGTCCGGCTGAATTCGAGCTGGTCAAAGCCTTGTTGGCGGAGTTCGCGACTGACGCGATCAACATTGTGGGCGTTCACGGAGGTAACCCACGCAAGCGTGACGGAGATTAGAACGCCGGCAGCCAACCTTGCTTTCATAACAACAATAATATGTGAGACCACCGTGAAGGTCCACATATCGGGCTCAGCAACTGAACATTGGCGGAACTCCCGGCTAGCCAACGGACAAATTCACCAGCATGGGGCGCGAGTTGCATCCCGTCTTGCTGGCGCGCATGCCGGCTCAGACGGTTTATGCCGCTCTCGCGGCCCGGCATCAGACTTCGATCGTTCACTCGTCCGGGGCGGTGCTGATCGCCCAAGTCGTGGCCGCTAGAATGAGAAGACCAGTGACGATTTCAACTCGGATCGACACGGTGAGCTTCGCCGCCCCAGCCTCCTCTTCACGCCGCAAGAGTGGCGTTAGGCGCAGCTTGTTCCAGGCGGCGATCGCGAGGAGAAGGGCGACGAGACCGAGTTTCAATAGGAAGCGCTGCTGATATGCGCTCTCGATTCTCAGCGACCAACCCGTCAAGAGGCCGAGAACGAGTGCGCCGGCTGCCATAAGTCCGGCAACGATCCAAACGGCCCGGCGCGAGAATGTCTCAACGGCGGACACGAGGGTCGCTTGGTCGCTTCGGCGAGTCAATGCAAGAAGCGGATAAAGCGCCCCGAGCCACCAGTGGACGGCCGCGAGATGAACGAGAAGTGCGGTTGTACTGAGCGCCGAGCGTGCCTCGCTGCTCGCCGTGTGTCCTTCGAGAAGAAAAGACCCGATCATCACGAGCGCGGCGGAAAGATTTAGCGCGGCGGACCGCAATCCCAATGTCAGGAGCGAGAGGGCGGCGATCAAGCGGGCGCCGGCTGCCTGACCCATTGGGGTTTGCATGCCCATCCAGCGCAGGTCGGGTCCGAACGCGAGCGACCAATCGCCCCCCGACACGGCGAGCTGAAACGTGACGTAGCGCACCGGCTCGGTCAGCAAGAGCAGGCCGCATCCGAAGTCGATCTGGCGCTCGATGATGTCGCGGATTTCGTTTGCCGCGCGCGGAAAGCTCAGAGCGAACAGAATACCACCAGCGGCAGCGATCGATCCGACGTAGACGAGAATGCGCAGTAGGATAAGCGCTGAATCAAGCCCGATCATTGCGTCGGTTTTGCGCTCAGCGCCCCGCCGACAAAGAACTTGATGCTGCCGTTCATGACATGGCCGTCATCGGCCACTGCGGTCCAGAACACCTCATAGGGACCGGCTGTCAGAGCCTCGACCGCGATTTTGGCCGACTCAACAAATGATTTGGGCAACTCGCTTTTCGTGGGCACCTGCTGCTGTTCCTTCGTGCGCACGAGGCGCACCAAGGTCAATCGCATGGGCTTAGAAAAGTCGAGCTGAATTTCCGAAAGTCCTTGGGGTACCGTCGCGCCATCGTTGGGAACGGTCGTGGTCATCTTGGCGTGAGCGAGCGCCGCGACTGGCGCCACCATTGCGAGAAGGACAGCGAACCCTGCTGATCTGGTGCCACGCATGCCGGAACTCTCCTCGTGATTATTGTGAGTATGTCGAGTTTAGGGCGTTCGCGTAGCCGATCACCAATCGGGGTAGTCTCGGTCATTATAGCAACGGCCGTCTCGATATCGGCCGATAATTTGTCCGTACCAGTCTGCGTCGATCACGAACGCGCGACGCCCTTGGCAGGCCCTGAATCGGTAGTTGGGCTTGCCGTACTCGCCGCCGTATTGGGACTGGTAGACGACACGATCATATCCGTAGCCGTGGAGCATGTCGTGAACCTGCTGGGCGCTGTGGACCTTGATCAGAATCCCATCCGCCGAGTTCGTCGCCAAGCTTCGAAGCGAACTGAGACCGGTCGCATTCGCGGTCGAGCCGGCCATCGCCGCGCCGAAGAGGGCGACTGAAGCTGTCATAAGTTTGCGCATTGCTGTTCACCTAAGGGGAAAAGGATCGAGCACACGCGACATCACGTGGGCTGCTGATTTCACTTATGAGTTGCTGCGGCTGAACCTCCTCTGAAGGGTCCATTCAGCGGAGGTTCACCACGAGGTAGGCACAGGGAAAAAACGGCGCCGTACAATATCATGGTAAGTTTCCGTAATTGCCGCCGACAGCGGACAATCCGGCATTCTCGCCCTACGGGCCGGTTTGGGTCAGAACTTCCCGGTCGGGCATTGCCGCCACCACGGTAGAAGTACCTCAACGACCGGAAAGTCCTGGCAATTTTGCGCTTTCGTCAGCTTACCCCCTGTTAGCGTGCGTGAGGTCCACGAAGGCTGATTGCCGCCTCGGGCCAGTAAGAGACGAACTGTGTATCCGCCTCCACTTGCAGCTTTGGTTAGAGAAAGCTGCCATCACTGCACCGGCTTCAAACTCGCCTCCGCCACGTACCCGAGCTTGGTGCCGTTTTTGGCGACGAGCACCCAGCCCTGCTCGGTCTTGATCAGCGTGACGAGGGTGAACGGCGCCAGCTCCTGCACGATGGCGCCCGATCCTCCCGCCGCGGCAAAAATCTTGGCGGCTTCCATCACCACATGCGTCGGCTTGGTCGAGATGATGATCTCCTCGCCGGGCGCCGGCGCGAGCGATGGCAGTTGTTTCGCCAGCGGGAAATCGGAGCCCTGCAGGCTCATCTGCGGGACCTGGCGCACCTTCCATTTCTGCTCGGTGATCTCCGGCACAATGCCGTTTACGTGGCCGGCAAGCTCGGTCAGCTCGACGAGGCCGTTGCCGTTCTTGTCGCCACGCGCGAGCGCCTCCAGTACCGCGTAGGTGAACACGCCATGACCGCGGAAGCCTTCTCGGGCCGGTTGGTCTCCCGTCGAAGCGGTCAGCACCGAACGCCCGGTGGCCTGAATAAGCCGTCCGACGGCCGCCATCTGTTCCAGTCCGCTGCGCGTGTTGAAGGCGATCTCGGTCCCACCCGTGAGCGTCCCCGACTCGCAGGTGTCGAACATGAGGATGCTCTTTCTTGCGGGAATGCGTGCGAACCACTCCTGCCACTTGTCCTGACCGATGGCACGCTCCTTGATCGAGGCGTCAGTGTCGTAGCGGAAGTCTTGTGGGATGAAGTAGTAGCGCGCGTCGCGCGTCACGCCGTGGCCCGCGGCAAAGAACACAAACACATCGCGGGGACGGATGCGGGTCGTTAGATCGGCGAAGACCTTGTCGAGGTTCGCCGCCGTCACATCGCCATCGAGCACGCGCGTGATCAAGACCTCCTCGAACAGCGACTTGTCGCCTCCGGCCTGGCTCAACGCGGAGGAAATGGCGGTCGCGTCAGCTGTGGCGAGCTTGAGTTTCAACTTGCCGACCTCATACTCGTTGATGCCGAGCGCGAGCACGTGGAGTTTGGGTGGCGCGGTGGGGCGCTTGCCAGTCCATTTGATCGTCGTGCGCGCGGGCACCGACGCGACCAGCCCAGCAGCGTTATAGGTGACGACCTCGATCACATTGTCGCCGGGGTCGAGGGCGATCCGCTGGGATCTCGCACTCTCGTCGAGCTGCGTGCCTTTTCCTACGGCGCTGGTAACCGCGGCAACCGTGATGCCATTGACCCGCCATTCCACCTTGCCGATCTCGTTGCCTGCGATGTCGGCGGAGACAGTCACGAAATCAGAGTCGGAACGATCTTGGGCCTTGTGCGATTTGATAATGACCTTTGGTGCGAGACCGCTGGCGAGGACTTTTTCGAGATCCAGCTTCGCCGCGGCCTTCCGGACCTTGCCGTCCGGATCTCCGGCGAGCTTCTCCTTGACGAGATCGGGCCGGTAGAGGGCCTGCCAGAACTGCTCAATGCCAAAGACCTCGAACCCCCGCACGATCGCAAGCAGCTTACCCGCCGCGGGCGAGGAAGCGTTGAAAAAGCCTTCGGGTGTGAGAACAAGCCACTCGCCGTCACTGGACGCGAGCAGGGTTGCGAGCAGGTTGCCCGTTTCGGTTTTCCAGAGTCGGGTGGTTGTGTCATCGCTGCCCGACACCACCTGCTGACCGTCGGGCGAGAACGCCACCGATGTGACCAAGTCAGAGTGCCCCTCAAAGGTGCGAATGAGTTGCCCGGTCGCCGCGTCCCAGAGGCTTACTTTGTCGTCCCAACCCGACAGGACCTTTCGGCCGTCGCGCGAGAACGTTACCGATGCGACCACGCCATCGTCCCCTCTCTCGAAGTCGCGCACGACCTGCCCGGTAGCCGCATCCCAGAGCTTGACCGTCTTGTCTTCGCTGCCCGACAGCACCTGCGAGCCTTCGAGGGAGAACGCCACTGAAAGGACATTGTCAGAGTGGTCCTCGAAGGTACGCACGACTTGTCCGGTCGCCGCATCCCAGAGCTTGACTGTCTTGTCCCAGCTACCAGACAGCACTTGCCGGCCGTCGGGGGAGAACGCCACCGAAGTGACCCAGCCAGAGTGCCCCTCGAAGGTCCGCACTAGCGCACCAGTCGCCGCATCCCAGAGCTTGACGGTCTTGTCTGTGCTTCCCGACAGCACCTGCCGGCCACCGGGCGCGTAGCCCACTGAAGTGACGCTATTAAAGTCGTTTCGGATGGTGCGCACCAGCGCACCCCTCGCTCGATCCCAGAGCTTGACAGTGTAGTCATCGCTGCCCGACAGCACCTGCCGGCCGTCGGGGGAGAACGCCGCCGATGTGACCAAGTCAGAGTGCCCCTCGAAGGTTCGCACGAGCGCACCAGTCGCCGCATCCCAGAGCTTGACCGTCTTGTCGAAGCTGCCGGTCAGCACTTGCTTCCCGTTCGGCGAAAATGCCACCGACTTGACCCCGTCAGAGTGCCCCTTGAAGGTGCGCACGACCTGTCCGGTAGCCGTATCCCAGAGCTTGGCTGTCTTGTCCAAACTTCCCGACAGCACCTGCCGACCGTCGGGCGAGAACGCCACCGACAGCACGCCTTCAGAGTGCCCCGCGAAGGTGCGCACCAGCGCACCCGTCGCCGCATCCCAGAGCAAAATGGTGGTCCCCCCACTGTCCGACAGCACATGGCGGCCGTCCGGGGACAAGGCGACTGATGAGACCCCGCCAGAGTGGCCGATTTGGGGTACAATTTTAATTGTGGGCTTGGCCCTCGCGGCTGCGCTTACCAACGTCGCCAGAGCGACCACCAGGGCCGAAGAAAGCATTCCGCAAAAGGCGCGGCCTCGAAACCCCTTCATGGCAGTATGGAGTCCTCCCGCGCATCGAAACAGACACGGTTGGGTGTGGGGCGGCAATCGATCGAGGTCTTGTGAGATCCTAGCGACCCGTCTGCGATCTGTCCAGGCTCCGAGCCTCGCGGGGCGGGTACGGTTGCACGAAAAGATTGCCGTGAGCACCATGCTCGGCCTGGCGCAAATGTGTCGGCAACCGTATTCCGCTTCTCGGAGAAGCAGGCGAGCAGTTCGAGATCGCGCGAGGACCGCAACGGGTCAAGGGCACGCGTGCCGGCGACGTCCGCGTGACGGTCGGTCGACCCCAACTAGCAGAAACTTCGCCGCTTTTCGACAGAAAGACCCTCAGCTGCGGACGCATTGGCCGGACAGCATGACGCGAAGTCAGGGCCAGAAGCTGACTATGCGTGGCCGCGAGCATTCGAGGTTCATGGTAACCAGCGTCGATCCGTTCTTTAACGACAACAGGCCCGAGGAGCACGCCGGGGCACGAGCGTTGCTGTGGGGCTGACACTCGCCGCTGGCATCACCGCGCGGCGTTGGGGAAGAACTGCTGCTCACCGTCGATACGAAATGCGGCGATGGCCTCCTGCCCCTCGCGCGACAGCAGCCAATCGATGAACGCATGCCCTTCGGCATGCTTGACGTTGGAGTGTTTGGCGGGGTTCACCAAAATAACCCCGTACTGGTTGAACAGCCTCTTGTCGCCCTGGACCATGATCTTGTGATCCGCGCGGTTCTTGAAGCTCGACCAGGTCGCCCGGTCGGTTAGCGCATAGGCATCCATGCCGATCGCAGTGTTGAGCGTGGCACCCATGCTTTGCCCGACCTCCTTGTACCAGGTGCCGGACTGGCCCTTGGCATCGATGCCCGCATCCGTCCAAAGGCGCAGCTCGGCCTTGTGCGTTCCGCTGTCGTCACCGCGCGAGATGAACGGCACTTTAGCCTCCGCAATTCTCTTGACCGCGGCGATGACGTCCGACTCGCCCGAGATGTGGGCCGGGTCACGGTCGGGGCCGACGATGACAAAGTCGTTGTACATGAGGTCGTGGCGCTCGACGCCCTCGCCTTCTGCGACAAATTTCTCTTCGGATGCTTTGTCATGCACGAGAAGCACGTCTCCATCGCCGTTGGCGGCATTCTTGATGGCCTGTCCGGTCCCGACCGCGACGACCCGCACATCGATCCCGCTCTTCTTGGTGAAAAGGGGCAGCAAGTGGCCGAATAGCCCGGAGTTCTCTGTGGAGGTCGTCGATTGCACAACGATGAAAGGGTTTTCCGCGAGCGCATGGGGCGACGCCAATCCGAGCAAAAGCGCTATCAGTGCATGGAGGCGAGTTCTGCGGGTCATGATAGTCCCGTCAAAGCACGATCTTACCTTCGAGATAGGCCAGAGCCTGGGGCGTACGCGGCGAGCGGAAGAAAGCGTCTACAGGCGTACGCTCGAGGACGCGCCCCAAGTCCATGAAAATCACCTCGCTCGCCAGCCGGCGCGCTTGCCCAAGGTCCTGTGTCACTAGAGCGAAACGCGTACCGCCGTCGCAGGCGCGCCTGACGAGACATTCGATGGCAACGGTTGATGCCAAATCGAGATTCGAGGTCGGTTCATCGAGGAAAACCAGATCAGGCCGCGTCACCAGGGCGCGCACGAGAGCAAGCCGTTGCTGCTCGCCGCCCGACAGATTGCGGGCCGAACTCGACGCGATCCCCAACAGTCGGGCTTGTTCGAGCGCATGACGTGCGAGCGCGAGGCGCTCCTTGGACGGTACTCCTGCTGCCGCAAGCACGTACACGACGTTGGCTAGCGCCGAGCGCCGCAACATCACTGGTCGCTGGAACACGAAGCCGATCCTCTGCGCCCGCTGACGATCGGGCGGCGTTCCGCCCCAGGTCACCACGCCACTGTCTGGGATCAACAGGCCGGCGAGTACTCGGAACAGCACGCTCTTGCCCGCACCGTTCGGGCCAAGGATAACGACCACGCCGCGGGCCGAACCGATCTCAATGTCGACGCCATCGATGATGGCGCGTCCGGCCCGCCTGTAGGCAAGGCCCGTTCCGGAGATCGGGAGCACCGCATGCCTGAGACCTGAGGTGCATTGGCCGGGGGCGAGCTGCATTCTCTGATCTCAGCCGTAGACTGGTTGATGGGCATTGATCCGCGCGGTCATGACAATCGCATTCGCAGCGAAGGCAAGCGTCAACAGAATGAGTCCGAGAGCCAGCGCAAGCGCCAAATCGCCTTTGGACGTCTCGAGTGCGATGGCCGTCGTCATCGTGCGCGTGACATGATTGATATTGCCGCCGACGATGATGACCGCGCCGACCTCCGCGATAGCGCGGCCGAAACCGGCAAGCAGCGCGGTCAAAAGGCTGTGGCGCCCTTCCCAAAGTAGGGTTGCGGTCTTCTGCAACGGGCTCCTGCCGAGCACGCGCAGCTGGTCGTCGTATTCCACCTTAAGATCGTCGATCGTCTGCCGGGTAAGAGCCGTGACGATGGGTGTCACCAAGATCGTCTGCGCGACGATCATGGCGGTCGGCGTATAAAGAAGTTCCAGCACGCCGAGCGGGCCCGAATTCGATAGGAGCATGTACACGAGAAGGCCGACGACAACGGGAGGCAGCCCCATCAGCGCGTTGACAACCGTTATCACCACGGCGCGCCCCGGAAACCGGCCAACGGCAATCAGCGCGCCAAGGGGCAGCCCTATCATGCCTGCAACGGCGACAGCCGTGAGGCTCACCTCAAGCGAAAGTGCCACGATCTCGAACAGCCCCGGATCGAGAGATCCAATCAATGTAATTGCCAGGGCTAATGCGTCACCTACGTGCTGCATTGACTACTTGCTCCACACTTTTCAAACTGGTCATCCCATCAGCATCTGATAGGCGAGCAAGCCTATCGTCACACCGGGCTGCCGCGCGAGCAGGAACTCGGGATCGAATTCTGCCCTGCGCCATTTCGCAGAACACACGCACGCTCACGTCGGTCATTGCGTTAGCATGACGGTGTCCTAAGTTGAGAGCAATCCGGATCCGGATGTGGGCAACTGACCATGCGAGCGAGCGACTAAGGGGGTCGTTTACGGAGATCGGGTTGGCTTAGATTTCGTGGTAGCCAACCTGGACTGCCCCTCATCACGATACCAGGGTCTAAGTTAGAACCCGGCCGTGCTCGGCCAGCGTTTGGACTGGCCGAAGCTTAGCGTAGGGCAGACCAGATGGTGACGGCATCGAAGTGGTCCGGGGGAACGCCGAATCTGTTGGGCCGGCCGATGCGCGAGGGGAGCACATCGGTGAGGTCCCTATAACGGCTCATCATCTTCATGCGGACAAGGTAGATGGCCTGGCCCGGGAGGTTCGGCAGCCGTTTCTTCGCGTCGATCTGCGCCCGCCGCTTGGCGAGGATCGTTTTGAACTCGCGGAGAGCCTTGTCATGCGCGGCGACGGCGTCCGCTTGCGCTTGCTTGACCGCATCCTCCGCCTTCGCTTCCTCGTGCGCCGCTGGCCGCGCGAGGGCGGCGGCGATGAAGCCGAGATCGCCGATGAGGGCGGGAGTGAGACACGCGTGCGCGGAGGCGATCACGACGGTAGCGATTGCTCTTTTCATACGACGCAACGATTAAGCTAGCCTCGATGACTTTTCCATCGACTGCGCGGAGCCGAAGCGACGCATATAGGGTCAGCGGCAGAGAGTGGTATGGCACGCCGCAAGGCGTTGAGCATGCCGCGAGAGGTGATGACGCTTTGGGTCATGACTTCCCGGTCGGGCATCATCACCGCCACGGCAGAAGTACCTCAAGCAGCGGAAAGTCTTGGTGGATTTTGGGTTCTCGTCAGCTCTCCCCCTGGTAGCGGGAGCGCGGTTGGTGCGCTGTCAGTCACACTCGGGGCCACAAGCCGACGAATGGCGTAGTCCCGCTCGGCGTCTGCCTGCGAAGGATATGCGGAAGTGATCGAAGCCGAATAGCCGCATGAACGAGGCCGTTGACGAGTGCGGGTCGCTTGACAGGGTCAGGGGCACGCAGCAGAAAGCGGCATTGTGACCGTGAGATATTCGCGATTTGCTCGGCCGTGTCAGCCGAAACGCAACCCGAGCGTCGCTTCTTGAACCGCGCCATTTTGCGGGGGATCGATGGACCGGAACGCCGGGTCCTTGTCGAGCATCTTTGTCAATTCTTCGAACTGCTGATGGGCGTCCCTTAGTCCGGCTCGCATGAAGTCGATGGAATTTGCGAGCTCTAAGCTGACGTTCTTGTCAATTGCCTGCCCGACGCCGAGCCTGAATGCTATGGGCACCGTTTGCTGGGCGACAAGTGGTACCGCCGAGCGGGCGATCCGGTAGAGAACCGGTCCACCCTCGCCAAGAAAGAAAAGCGAGACCGCAAACGAGCCTATATCGAGGACGATGGTGATCTTTGGCAGCCACTCGCGCTCAAATACCGAGCGCTGGCGCTCCTTGTGGAGCCGGGCCGCGATGCTGAGTAGCGCGCTGTAGTCACGGTGGATGGCGTTAGCACCAGTCCCTTCCTCGGCGAAACTCAGCGGAGCGCATAATAGGTCGCGTACCGACTGGATGTAGCGTTGCCATTCGGGCGTATTGCGCACCTGTTCGACTGTGACGAGGTCGAAATCCTGAAAAGCCTGAAACGTGAGGCCAGACTGGGCAATGTCGACGACGGTTTTCCGGAGCCGCTGAAAGGCGCGCAAAAGGTCGTCCGGGGTGACATCGACTTGAGCAGCCGAGGGCGACCGGCTCAGCCATTCGAGGGGTGCGATAAGAGCGCGCGAGGGCGTGTCGATAGGGGTCAAGGCATGCGAGTTCAACGCGTCGGATAGGTTCAAATTGTACTTGAGATCAAATAGCAGCTTGAGCTCAGCGGAAAATGGTTTGTCTGGATCGTAGCTGCCCAGGTGTGTTGCGGCGTCAGGCGCAAGAACAAATCTCTTGTAGAGCGCCTCCCGGTTGATCATTGAGATGGGGAATCCGTCGTCGCCAATTCCCTTCGACGCGTACTCTTGCACTTCGTCCGACACGCGCAGCAGCTGCTCTGCAAATCGTATCATATCCGCTCGGGGCGTCTCCAGGCCTCTCAAATCGCGCAGCTTCTTCAACAAAAAGCCGCCCGTGTCGACCAGCGTCCGGACAAAGCGCTGGTACTCGAGCCGCATCTGGCGAACTTGCTGTTCGTTTCCTGCGTCGTCCCAAGACAGCCGCAGGCAGATCGGCGAGGTTTCACGACAGATTTGTCGCCAGGACTCTGCACCTATCGAGTCTGTCTGAAAGTCGAGCGGGTCCACGGGCGAGCGTTCGGCGAGGAGGAACGGTACGATGACACCCGAGTTTAGAAGGCGTTTGAAGGCTTCTCTGTTCTCATCCTGAGGGGTGTCGGCTTCCCGATCGCTGACCTGGTAATCTCGAAACACCTGGGGGGTATTTCGCAGGAATCCGCGGTTGATGACAACCTGCTCGGTATTGATGAGGCATCTGATGTATTCGGAGCGAATGTGTGGCTGCAAGGTCTGCGCCAAGGTCTGCCGGCTCTGACCATCCTTGAGAATCCTTTCGAGCAGACGCATTGGCATCCAGTGATTATCGAGGCACTGGGGTACCGTTGCCAACGGAGACAGAACGTCGGCCTGGACGGCCCTAAAATCGAAGCTCTCATTCTCAATGCTGGTCTGACGCGTTGTGACAAGGGCAGGATCAAATGCGCGCTGGGCCGCACCATCGCATTCTTTGGGGGCTGCGAAGAGCCCGGAGCGCGGAATTGCTTCCGCGACCGTGCCAGCAAGCACTCCGATGAAGGTGCGGCGGCTTACTCCTGCCGGACGGTATGCCATGCCCCAACCCCGATGGTACTTCGTTGCCTGCACTGACCGACACGGAAAGATTGCGGCGAGCTTGCTTCGAAATTGTGACGGCTTCTTGAAGCATTTGATCGGTGGTGTTCGAGAATCCCAGGCGCTCCCAGCACGTCTCGTGCAGATGCCCGCGGGAGTTGGAAATGTGATGACTGCTGCAGCACTTAATGACGAGCCAATCTGCCAAATGACAGCGCCGGGTCAGAACTTCCCGGTCGGCCACTGCCCCCACCACGGCAGAAGCAGCCCAGCGAGCGGACAGTCTTGGCGATTTTCGGATCTTCGGCGGCTTGTCACTCAGCTCCGGAAGCGCGCGATCCACGCCGCCACGGGGAGGTTGGGCCACAACCGGACATACGGATCGAGACGTTTTCGATTGCCGAGGTGATACGCTTCTAGGTGAACCGCCCCGGGTTTGCCGGAGGCTCCAGATCTTGAGAGATTGGAGCCATGACGAATCAATCCAAATCCCCGAAGTTCTCAGCCGAGGTGCGTGAGCGCGCCGTCCGGAT